>Ga0306920_100000160_pt1 | contig 80213 bp, 72 predicted proteins | sample flu12Cox44000170_FD_204666 | JGI IMG/M metagenome (GOLD analysis project Ga0306920, IMG submission 204666) | Lab enrichment of tropical soil microbial communities from Luquillo Experimental Forest, Puerto Rico - flux4day.12C.oxic.44.000.170 (v2)... | ecosystem: Environmental > Terrestrial >...
GGTCACCGATCATCGTAGAGGCGGTTTCTGGTCGCTCGATGACATTGGCGCCCGGAGACGTCTTTCTCGCAACACCTGGACATCGGGAGTCGACCCGTTGGGTGGTGGGCGGGATCCCGAGACGTGGTCTAGTTGTGGGACGCAATTACTGGGTGCTCGCCGAAAGCGGCGTGATCGGCGATCTGGTCGGGGGCACGCCGTCCACAAAGACGCATCTCGGGCAAGCGAAATATCTGGGGGCTGTTTCGGACGATGACGGCAAAGTCATCAACATCCGGGAGTTCGCCGTCCCTCCCGCCGACGGCTTAGCCGATCGTGGAGCGCCGGTTTTTCTCATTCTTGGCACGTCGGCCGAGGTCGGCAAGACAACCGCTGGTCTTTCCGTGCTGCGAGCATTGCTGCAGAAAGGGCATAGGACGGTGATCGCATTGAAGGCCACGGGCACGTCGGGCATCACCGAGATCGTGGCATATCAGGACTACGGCGCTGCGCAGGTGTTCGACTGCGTCGATTTTGGACTGCCCACGACGTATCCATCCAACCGTAAGGGCATTGTCGATGTATTCGACAGAGCGCTCGATACCTGCCTTTCGATACCTGCCGACGCCGTTTTGATCGAATGCGGCGGCGACATGCTCGGCGCCAATGTCCCAGTCTTCCTCAAACGTCTCAAACGGAGACGTTCTCGCGCGAGGGTCATCCTCGCGGCCGCGGATGCACTTGGTGCCCTGAGTGGAACGCGAATGCTGAAGGAGATGGGGCTAACGGTAAGTCTGATCACTGGGCCTTGCACGGACACTCACACGCTGCGGCAGCGTACTGAGACGCTGTGTAGGACACCCGCTTTGAACATGGCTGGGAGAGGAAGCGAGGGCGTACCGCTCTAGGCAATCACCGTTTGATCAATCGATCCGCGCCCGCACACGTGCGCTTAGGGCCCAGAAATGGGGAATCAACGTGATTTCTATGTCCTGACAGACCTGAGCGAAGTCGTTGTGCAGCTCCTCGCTGCTCGGATAGTTCTTTATAATTTCAAAAGTAGCGCCATTTTCAAGCGTTCGCAGCGTCAATAGGTTGCCCCATTCGTCCTGCCTGGAGGCGGCGCCGGTGCGTCCCTCCACAAAAACTTGATCGATCATCAGAACTACTGCACCCGGTTGCAGCCGCGAGGCAAAATGCGAAAGGAATTCCCGTCGCCGCTCTTTGCCGACGTGAGACCACCACAGATGCGCCATGCCGGCATCGAACTTTGAGGAGAACTCGGGCAGGGCAAATGCGTCGGCCGCGCGCAATGTGATGTGGGGGCCGAGTTTTCGGGTTGCCGCGATAGCGAGCATCTCAGGGTTATAGTCAGTCGCGGTGATTGCCCTGGCGACGGCCGCCGCGGCCTCCGTCCAATAGCCGGTCCCGGCTGCGACCTCCAGAATGGTTCGACCTCGCACACGGTCGACAAGCCACGATTTCAGGCGCGTGAGATCATGCTGGCGCTCCGGAATCTCATAAAACTTGTCATATTCCCGGGCGCGCTCGCGATAGTAGATCTCCATTGATTTATCCCTACGCATGCCCCTCAGATCAGAAGGCTGGCAGCATGGTTAATGAGATCGACGTTCCCCTTCAGAAGATCGTTGCGGGTCATACGGTGAAAGTTATCGGGCGTAATGCCGAAATCTTCGACGTCATTGCCAGTTTGCGGCCCCACTCGCTGCGAACGTCGGAATGCAACTCTTAGTTCCGCTCCTTTAGGCAACCCCCTGAATGGAGAATTTGAGTCCCTCCTGAAATATTGGCGAATCTCGGTATGGGTCCTCACGTTGGCGCCCCCACCACCTGTGACGCTATCGACGCCGAGAATCTTTCCGCCATGATCCTGGAATCCAGCCGCAAAGAATTCGGTGGCACTGTAAGAGAGGGCGTTTGTTATGACGATTGCCGGGCCCGGATATCGTCGTCCAATGCTATTTATGCTTCTTTGATCGTGAGAGGGAAAACTAGCTGAGTACATCGCGCCAGTTTCCATTGAGCGTTGAATAGATTTAATCCAGGGTGACAGTCCACGGGGTCCCAATCTCAGATTGGACTTCTGCAGCTGACATAGTCGAAGAGTGCGGTGAGTATTGATAAAGTACAATCGCTCGGGGACGATCGGGCGATGTGGAGAGATGAGCTGCAAAAGGCTTTCGGCGGCCAGACTCGATCCCCCACCGTTGTCGCGGACGTCGATAATCAAGCCGTTCTGAGGAAAACGACGCTGCGTAACGAGTCTAACGAACTCGGAAACCAGCGCATCTGGATCGTCTACATCGAAGGAAAAAATGCGGATGTACCCGAACTTGCCATGAGGCGTTCGGACCACTCTGGCCCGAAAAATGTCTGGCATCAGCGACTTCGTACCCGTCATAAGGGAGCGCGGATCAGAGACGGCCGCTATCCTGCGCTCGAAATCCACAACGTCCGGCGCAAACAGGAATTTGAAGATTTGCCGCATGTACTCCGTCTGGTTACAACGACCCCGTCGCTTGACCACCGCGGCTCCTAAAGGAAATTCGGTAACCACCCAGTCGAACCGAATCTCATGTTCCCGACCGCGTCGCGTACGATATCGGACGACCACCCATTCCTCGTCGGGTGGGGGCGACATTTTGAGGGGACGTGCCGTGAGGTTGAGCAAACCGTATGCGTGCCGTGCTGCAGGGCTGTTGCCGCCGCTTTGCGCGCCCGCCATCTCCACCGCGCGGGCGATCGGAATCCCGTTCCAATACAGGAGTTCGACTCCTTTGCGAAAGCTTGATTTGGCAAAACCCGGTGCCATGTGGCTGACTATGTATTTGCGACGCTTGCGATCGAAATACGACTCAACCTTGAAAGGAAGCCAAGCTTGCGCGTCTTTATAGGGCGCCGGTAACACATAATTGGTGTGCTGATCGAACAGCGACGCGAATATATTCATCATGTCCGCATGAAAGAGTCTATCACTCTTGATAAGTGGAAGCCGCTGGCGAAGCCGCCTAAGCCCCTGCAAAGGGTCCACCGCGTACATTGCACGCTTGAGGGGGAGATGAGCGTAAAAGCCTTCGAGAAGCATTATTGCCTGATCGACAATACGTGCTCGCTCCCGTGGCGTTAGCTCTTTGGCCTTGGAAAAAAACTGGTCCAATCCGATGCCGGCTCTAAAAAGTGGCCTAACCGCCTTATGGGTCTTTTGGAGGACGGCAGTCGGAATTAATCGTTTTGCCATTGGCGTGTTCCCTCCCGGTTAACAAGCACCGTTCGACAGATGGCTTGCTCGCCGCCACGGCTCCTAGTCGACTGATACTCCGGCAAACTCAACCACCCTGCGCCATTTCTCTGTTTCGTCGGCAATCAGCCTGCCAAATTCGCTGGGACTCATTGGCATTGGCAGGCCGCCCGCTTCCACAAAACGGGTTCGGAGTTTGGAGTCCGCGAGAGCGGTATTGACGGCTTGGTTAAGCGTGACGATGACCTCTGACGGCGTGCCTTTCGGGGCGACGAGGCCGTACCAGACGCTCGCTTCATAGCCGGGTACCGTCTCAGCAATCGCCGGGATGTCAGGCAGCGACTCCCAGCGCTTTCCCGCGGTGACACCCAGCCCCCGAAGCTGGCCCGAGCGCACGAATTCCATCGCTCCGGTCAAATTATCGAAGAGCACATGGACCTTGCCGGTCATGAGGTCAGGATAGGCGGCGGATGAGCCGCGATAGGGAACGTGCACCATCTGGACGTTGGTCATGGCCTTGAACAGCTCGCCGGATAGATGCACTGTCGTACCGTTGCCGGACGAGGCCATCATTATCTTTCCCGGATTGGCCTTGGCGTAATCGATGAATTCCTGAACGCTCCTCACCGGCAGCGATGGCGGCACCACCATCAGATTGGTAAGCCGCATTACGCCGGCTACCGCCACGGTATCGCGTAGGAAGTCGAACGGCAGTTTCTTATAAAGTGATGTCGCAATGGCATTGTTGGGGCCCATGAACAACAGCGTATGGCCGTCTGGGGGAGCATTGATGACCGCCTGGGCAGCAAGGCTTCCACCCATACCACTGCGGTTTTCGACTATGAATTGCTGCCCCAGACTGTGCGATAGCCATTCCGCCAGCATGCGCGCAACATTGTCCGTGCCCCCGCCAGCGGCGAAGCCGACGAGCAAACGGACCGGCTGGCGAGGATAGTCGTCGGCGGCTGCCGGTAGAGCGGAAGCAACAAACACTCCGGCGAAGGCAGTAAAGGCTCGGACAAGCTTCAACATGTGTCTGACATCGGGGTGGCGAGGTTTAGGATGTAAAATTGCTTATTTTTGGCAGTGTCGGCAAGTCTACTTCGCTGCGACCAAATGTGATCTATTGGGCTGCGAACCGGGACTAAGAGTTCATCGATGTGAGCAATTAAACGGACAAGCCTCTGTCTGAATGACTGATTGAGTCATCGATGCATCATGAACTGCCACGCAGAGTTTTTCTGAAGGGATCAGCGTCGCTCATTGCTGCCTGGTTCACACCTCATATCCCGGTCGCCCGTGCTGCTCCCGTAATGGCGGCAAGCCATGATTTGATTGCAGCAGCACAGAAAGAAAGAACGGTCGTGTGGTACACCTCAGTCGACTTGCCTGTGGCGGAGAATGTCGCGAGGAGCTTCGAAACCAAGTATCCGGCCGTGTCCGTTCGAGTGGAACGCAGCGGTTCGGAGCGTCTGTTCCAACGTATCGAACAGGAGTTTGCCAGCAGCATTCATGCTGCTGATGTGGTGAATACCTCGGACGGCGCTCACTTCGTATTGTGGAAACGTGCCGGGCTTCTGCAACACTACGTACCGATCGAGGCTGCACAGTTTCTGCCCAAGGACCAATTGGATCCCGACGGCACATTCATGAGTTGGCGCGCATCACTAAGCGTGATTGCCTACAACACAAATCTCGTGAGACGAAATGAAGCCCCAAAGAGTTTTGGCGATCTTCTCGATCCCAAATGGACGGGCAGGATTGTGAAAGGCCACCCTGGATACAGTGGCACGATCATGACGGCCACCTTCCAAATCGCACGCGAACTCGGCTGGAGCTATTTTGAAAGGCTGGCCAAACAGCAGGTGCTCCAGGTGCAATCCTCCACCGATCCACCTAAGAAACTCGTGCTGGGCGAGCGTGCGGTCATGGCGGATGGCAACGAATACAACGTCTTCCAAATGAAGGAATCGGGTCACCCGCTGGAAGTCGTCTACGCCACTGAAGGCACGCCTCTGATCACGGGGCCAAGCGCGATATTCAAGACGGCGCCGAATCCGAACGCCGCTAAGCTATTCCAGCACTATCTTTTTGCGCCCGAAACGCAACAAGCCATTTGTGACGTGGGTGGGCTCCGTTCCTTCTATCCGTCGGTCAGAGAAAAATCCGGGCGAATCCCGTTACAGAAGATAAAGTTGATGAACGATGATCCGGTGGCTATCGCAGAACAGAGCGAATACATCAAAGCGCGTTACGTTCAGCTGTTTCGAGTCTAACGGTTTGGAGACATGGGATCACAATCCATAAACATACTGAGAACAGCGAACAAAACAATCTGGGAGTTCATCACATAGAGGGCGAGCCGCTTGCCTCGGGGCTAGCTGTAGTCCGGCCGCTCGACAATCGGCGAATAAGCGGATCGGGTGTGGCCGGGAAGTTCAGCATCGCGGCCCTTTCCTTTGCTCAACGTTTCGCGATTGGTAAATGCATCAAGCCGACGGGAAGCACGGGCTCGCTCGCCGAAAATGTTGGGGCATTTTTCAACGACATAGGTCCAGTCGCCCGCCCTCACACTTTGTGAGGCACTTCACACCCGTCATGAACGAACGCAAGGTACAATATCGTTGCGTTTTCCTGATGCTTGGTACCACGTGTTAAGCGCTGGAAGGGACACTTACACCTGTCTGCGAAAGGTCCGCCAATGGAATAGCACGGCACCTAGCTAGCACACTGATTCGTCATGGAGGCGATGATGCAAACGGACGCGAGGTCTTGGGAAACCCATAGTTTGATCGCGAGCGATCGCGTCGAAGGAACGCCGGTGCGCGGCACGGATGGCGCCACGATCGGCACAATCGAGCGGGTGATGATCGACAAGCTCACCGGCAATGTTGCCTACGCAGTTCTGAGCTTCAACGGCTTGGTTGGAGTTGGACAGAGACGTTTGCCTATCCCTTGGCGTCAGCTCACCTACGATCGGAAACTCGCGGCCTATCACCTCGACCTCACCGAGAACGAACTCAGCGCGATGCCCCAAAAGTCGGACATCGACTGGGGCGACCGCGGCCGTGAAATCAAACGCCGCGATGGTGACAGGCTGAAAGCCTATTGGGGAATTGCCGAAAGTTGGTGAACCTCGCCGGGATCAGGTGGTACCTCGGTATTGACCTGTGGAGGTCAGCCTCGATGCCGTGTGTGAGCTTGGTGGGCACGCCCGTTTTATGTGAAAACGCAATAATGCTATAGTTCCATCATAGTGCGAGCGGCGGGGAGATATAGAGTACTGTGCGGACGATTGCAGAGTGGCTGGCATCGCTCGGACTATCCGAATACGCTCAGCGCTTTGCCGAGAATTACGTCGATGCCAGCGTGCTCCCTGATCTCACGGATCAGGATCTAGCGGACCTCGGCGTTCCGCTTGGGCATCGCCGCAAGATGCTGCGCGCCATCGCGGAGCTTGACAGGGCCACCCTCGAACCGGCCGAAGCTGCGACCGAACCGGCGCCGCGGGATGAAGCCGAGCGACGCCACCTGACGGTGATGTTTTGCGAACTGATCGGCTCGGATACCCTCTCGGCGCAGTTGGACCCGGAAGACATGTGGGGCGTGATCGCGTCCTATCACGCCTGCGTCGGTGAAGTCGTCGGCCGCCACCACGGTATGATCGCTCGACACATGGACGAAGGCGTGCTCGCCTATTTCGGCTATCCGCGCGCGCAAGAGGATGATGCCGAACAGGCAGTGCGAGCCGCGCTTGTACTCGTCGATGCCGCAGCGAATCTCCGGACAAATGTCGATGCCGCGCTGCAGGTTCGCATTGGCATTGCGACAGGCACCGTGGTTGTAAGCGAGCTGCTGATCGGTGAAACCCCGGCGGAACAGGCAGTCGTCGGCGAGACGCCGAATCTCGCCGCGCGCCTGCAAACGCTGGCGGAACCAGGGACGGTGTTGATCTGCCCGCAGACGCGCCGCCTCACAGGGGGACACTTCGATTACCGCGACCTCGGCGCGCTCGCGCTGAAAGGATGGACCGAGCCGGTAGCAATTTGGCAGGCGCTGAGACCGACCGGGGTGGCGAGCCGATTCGAGGCGATGCACGAGACCAAGCTGCCGCCGCTGTTTGGGCGTGAAGAGGAGATCGAGCTGCTGTCACGCCGGTGGCGACACGCCGCGCAGGGCGAAGGTCGGGTGGTGCTCCTCACGGGGGAGCCAGGCATCGGCAAGTCGCACATCGCGCTCGCGCTTGGCGAGCGGCTCCAGAGCGAGCCGCACATCGCGTTGCGCTATTTCTGTTCGGCACATCATACTAACAGTGCTCTCTTTCCATTCATTGGCCAACTCGAACGCGCTGCCAGGTTTGAGCGCAAAGACTCGCCAACGGAGAAGCTGTCCAAACTTGATGCTCTGGTTGCGCGATCCACGGCGGACCCGGAACACGTGGCGGTTCTGGCCAACCTGTTCGCATTGCCGGCGGGCGATCGTTATCAACTTCAGGAGCTGACTCCACAGAAGCGCAAGGAGAAGACGTTGGCGGCATTATTGGCTCAGCTCGATGGGTTGGCAGCGCGACAGCCGCTTTTCGTGATTTTCGAAGATGTCCATTGGATCGACCCAACCTCGCTGGAGTTGCTCGTCGCCACAGTGGAGCACGTGCCGCAACTTCGGGTCTTGCTGCTCATTACTGCCAGGTCCGAATTCACGCCGCCTTGGCCGAGTTACCCGCATATGACGACGATCCCGCTCGCACGTCTTGGCCGGCGCGACGGCGCGGCATTGGTCGAGCGGGTGACCGGCGGCAAGGCCCTGCCGAAGGAGGTGATGGACGAGATTCTCGCTCGCACTGATGGCGTACCCTTGTTTATTGAGGAGCTGACCAAGACAGTGCTGGAAAGCGGGCTGTTGCATGAACGCAATGGCCATTATGTTCTCGAGCGTCCGCTGCCCTCTTTGGCCATTCCAACAACGTTGCACGCGTCGCTAATGGCGCGTCTTGATCGGCTGGTACCGGTGCGGGAGGTGGCACAGATCGGCGCTGTCGCGGGTCGCGAGTTCCATTACGAGTTGCTGTATGCCGTGGCCGGAATGCCAAGGGAGAGACTGGAAGCTGCGCTTGGGCAGCTGGTGCGGTCGGAATTGATTTTCTGCCGGGGCGAGATTCCACATTCGGTCTATGCCTTCAAGCACGCGCTGGTCCGGGACGCCGCATATGCCAGCCTCCTGAAAACCCGACGCGGCCAGCTGCACGCGGCCATCGCCAATGCGCTCGAGCAACAGTTTCCGGAGATCATGCAAACTCAGCCCGAGACGTTGGCGCGCCACCTCACCGAAGCTGGGCTGACCGAAAAAGCGATAGGATACTGGCTGCGCGCCGGTAAGAACGCGGCGCTGCGCTCGGCCAACGCGGACGCAATCGTGCACCTGCAACGCGGGCTCGAATTGCTGCAGTCGCTGCCTGACGATCCGGCGCAAAAGCAAGTGGCCCTGGAATTCGAGGTGTTGCTCGGTCAGGCCATGATAGCGGCCAGAGGTTACGCGGCACCAGAGACCATGAAGGTCCTGTTGCGCGCGAAAAAGCTCATTACCGACTCGACCGAGACGTCACTGAAGTTCGCCATTCTGTACGGGATCTGGGCATGCTACTACGTCGGTGGCCAGGCGGACATGCAGCAAGCGGCGGCTGCAGAGTTTCTTGCTGAAGCCGAACGGTGCGGCGACACGGGGACCCTCTGCCTGGCGCACCGGGCGATGGGAACAACCTACGTGACGATGGGCGAATTCGCGGCGGCGCGAAGACACCTCGAACAAGCCCGCGCGCTTCACGATCCCGACCGCCCTTCTCAGGAAGCATTTCACTATGGCCAGGATATCGGCGCGACCGTGCTGTGTTACTTGTCCTGGGCGCTGTGGCTTTTGGGATATGTAGAGCAGGCATCGGAGGTCGCCACCGACGCGGTGCGGCGTGCGGAGGCCATACCCCATCCGTTTACGTTGGTCTATACGCTTTGCCACGCCCGCGGCATGATGGATGTCTTCCGCCGCCGCTCCGAGGATACGCAGTCCTACGCGGGCGTGGTCATGTCACTGTGCGCGGAGCATGAGTTTCCATTTTGGGCCGCTGGCGGACAGATTCTCAGCGGCTGGGCCGCCACCTGTCAGGGTGAGGTGGAGGCGGGTGTTGAGGCGATAAATCGTGGACTTGGGGCCTGGCGGGAGACGGGGGCGCGCTTGTGGTTGCCGATGTTCCTAGCCCTCGAAGCAGAAGCTCATGCCAAAGCAGGCCGCAGTGAGGTCGCGTTGCAGGCCATTGAGCAGGCATTGGCGGTTTCGGACGAGACAGGGGAGCGATGGGCAGTCGCTGAGGTGCTCCGGATCAAAGCCGACCTGCTGCTCGCGCACGATCCCTCCAGAGCCGATGAGGTCGAGAACCTACTCATCAAGAGCTTAGAGATCGCGAGGCGCCAGCAAGCGCTTTGCTGGGAGCTGCGCGCGTCCTGTGACCTGGCGCGGCTCTGGCAACGTCGAGGGCGCGGCAAGGATGCACTGAAACTCTTGCGCTCAATCCACGGCCAATTCACGGAAGGGCTCGAGACTCCTGATTTGAAAGCTGCCGAAGCGCTCATGGAAAGCCTAACTGAGGATACGGTCGCCAAAGCGTAACAGAAAGCACCAATACGCCCGCGTCTCTCGTTGGGTGCGCGCCGTCTCGAAAGCGCACACGGCGCCGGGAAGCGAAAGGACCGTGATCCATCACCCCACCCTGCGTAGCGCGGCTTTCGAGCCGATGGCGACGGGCATTCCCAGCTTGCTCGCTGGACGGTGGTCGATCGCGCACGCGGCTGAGTCATCTGCGGCGTTGACGTCAGGACTGCTGCGGCTGCCGACGCGTTTTGCGACCCTCGGCATTTCAGTTGGCGTCAAGCCGTGAAACCGCGGCGTTCGCTGGGGGCGACCTCCGGCATAGCCGTTTTCTATCGCCGAAAGCGACCAGTTTTAGGGTGAAATCGACCCAATGAAACTGTATATTTTAACGACTGTGCGGGCGGACAGCTGCCACACGGCTGCCGTCCGAGGTTGGGTTGATCACAACAAAGGGGCGGAAGATGGCGCAGGCGGAGAAATCCGAGCTTCACGCATTGATGACAGAGATTAAACATCTCAGCGCGAAGCTCGACGACCTTAAGAAGCAAGTAGAACAGGATAAGGGGTCGTCCAAGGATTCAAAAAAGGCTTTGGATGGCGAGTTGGCCTTTGCTGCGGCCCTGTTGCCGCTCTGCGGGATGACGTCATTGGGTTTCGGCAATCCCCTGTTTTTGCCCTTCGGTCTGCGTCTCGCTGCCGCACGTACATTGGTGCTCCAGCGTGCGTTGGAGCGCGCCGCCAAAATCAGCGGCGAGTTGGCGAAGGCTGGGGCCGGCACGGCGCAGACGTCCGATCGCCTGGAGCAATTGTTCGACCGGATATTGGCGCGGAAGCCTGAGGACCGCGAGGCCCTGGTGAAACTCGCGCGAATTTTCTGGCGTGACGAGCGATAAGGATGTTGATTGTGCGGCCGCTTCTCCGCCGGGACCGATCGTGTCGGCAGCTCTCATGCCCGAGAGGCGCCAGCCGTTGATACATGATCAGCGCCACCGGCTGATCCAGCGCCTGCGCGGACCTGACCGAAGAGCAGTAGCAGCGCATCGTCCGCCGCATCCCGTTCGAGCGGCTAGCTTCGGCAGCCGATGTCGCAAACGCCGTATATTTCCTGGTATCGAACAAGCCTCGTTCATTACCGGGCAGATCCTCGTCGTGGCTAGGGGGATCACATGCTGAAGCCGAGCACGCCAGAACGGGCCGAAGCGGTCGTGCGGGCAGCCGTGAAGAGCCCGAAAGTGACAGCCGCATCTTCATGCGGCATTGCGATTATCGGGATCGCGTGTCGGTTTCCGGGCGCCGCGGATCATCGGGCCTATTGGCGCAACCTGTGTGACGGAATCGAGTCGCTCACCGTGTTGACGGACGAGGAACTTAGGGCCGCCGGGGTGCCCGCCGCGCTGCTACAGGATCCGTCCTATGTGAAAGCCGCCTCCATTCTCGCCGACATCGACCAGTTCGACGCGGCCTTTTTCGAATATTCGCCGGCAGAAGCGCGCCTCACTGATCCGCAGCAACGCCTGCTGCTCGAGGTCGCGTGGGAAGCATTCGAGGATGCCGGTTATCGAGCGGGAGGTTCGGCGCGTTCGGTCGGCGTCTTCGTCGGATCGGGCGGGCTGGTGAGCAGCTACTTCGCCGATCGGCTGTCGTTCTCGATCGAGCTGCCGGGGCAAACTGGCAGCCTGGCGCATATCGGCAACGACAAGGATTTTCCGAGCACCCGGATTTCCTACAAGCTCAATCTCACCGGCCCGAGCATCAATGTGCAGACGGCGTGCTCGACCTCGCTCGTCGCGGTTCATCTAGCTTGCCAAGCCATCCTTGCCGGCGAATGCGACATGGCGCTCGCTGGAGCTGCGACGGTTCGCGTGCCCCAACGTGTTGGCTATCTCAGCCGAAGGGGAGACATTCTGTCGCCCGACGGACACTGCCGCGCGTTCGACGCTGAGGCGCAAGGCACGATTTTCGGCAGCGGCGTTGGCGCGGTTTTGCTCAAAGAGCTCGACGCTGCCATTGCCGACCGGGACAATATCTATGCAGTGATCCGCGGGTCGGCAGTCAACAATGATGGCGCCGACAAGGTGAGCTACACCGCCTCGAACGTGGCGGGCCAAACCCGAGCAATGCTCGAAGCCATGCTCGTGGCAGAGGTTTCGCCCGACGATATCGGCTATGTCGAGTGTCATGGGACCGGAACGATCGTCGGCGATCCGTTGGAAATCGATGCGCTCGCCCGCGCCTTTCGAACTGGAACCGACCGAGCGGGTTACTGCGCGATCGGCTCAGTCAAGACGAATGTCGGGCATCTGGAGCAGACGGCAGGCATTGCCGCGCTCATTAAAGTGGCGTTGATGTTGAAGAACGGAAAGATCCCGGCGAGCCTGAATTTTCGAACCCCCAACCCAAAGATCGACTTTGCCGCGAGCCCGTTCTTCGTCAACACTAAGTGTCGTGACTGGCCAGCGGATCGTCCGCGGCTCGCCGCAGTGAATTCGCTCGGCCTTGGCGGGACGAACGCTTTTGTCGTGCTCGAGCAAATGCCGCCTTTCGCTCCGGAGGCCCCCGCGGACGAGTGCCAGCCCCACTTGTTCACATTGTCGGCGAAGACGGGTGACGCGCTGCACGCGTCGATCGAGCGGCACCGTTCCTGGCTCGAGGACCAACCCGTAGCCGATCTTTCCGCCATCTGCTTCACGGCAAGCAGCGGGCGAAACCATTTCGCCCATCGTTTTGCAACGCTTGTCAGCTCTGTGGGGCAGTTGCGCACGGCGTTGGCCGAAGAGTTGAAAAAAAACCCAGCGGGCGCCGATAGCATGCCGGCGCAGGGAAAAAGGCGCCGGCTTGCTTTCCTGTTCTCCGGGCAGGGATCCCAGCATCCGGGCATGGCAGCGGAGCTCTACCGCCATCAGCCAGTATTCCGTGCCGTCGTCGACCGCTGCGCCGAATTGTTGCGCGACCGATTGGAGCGGCCGCTCTTGGAGGCGCTCTTCGCACAGGGTGACGGCGCCGGCGCAATCCACGAAACAGCGTACACGCAGCCCGCCTTATTCGCGGTGCAGGCCGCGTTGACGCAGCTGTTGCGGTCGTGGGGCATCGTCCCCGACGCCGTGCTCGGCCACAGCGTCGGAGAGTTCGCCGCGGGCTTTTGCGCGGGCGTCTACACCCTTGAGGATGGGCTGCTGCTGGTAGCCGAACGCGCTCGGCTGATGCAATCCCTACCCCGTACCGGGGCGATGGCCGCCATTTTCGCGGACGAAAATACAGTCGCCGCGTCGCTCGGCGACACGGCGAACATCGCCGTCGCCGCGCTGAACGCGCCCCGCAACACCGTCATATCCGGTGAGCGCGAGGCCGTTGCAGCCGTCGCCGCGCATTTTTCGGCGCTCGGCACGGCCTCCCAACTGCTGAATGTATCGCACGCCTTCCATTCACCCCTCATGCAGCCGATCCTGGACGAGTTCCAGCGCGTGGCAGGTACGATATCTACCCGTCAACCGCAGATCAGTTGGATCTCGACCACTTCCGGCACAACGCTTACGCGGCCACCCGACGCGGGCTACTGGTGCGATCACGCGCGCGAAGCCGTTCGCTTTGAGCAGGGCATACAATCGCTGGCCAAACTTGGTGTTGACGATTTCATCGAGATCGGTCCGGGTAACACGCTGCTGGCTCTCGGGCGGCAATGCCTCGACGGTGCCCAGGCATGGCTGGGTTCACTCGGCAACACGAGCCGCAGCGACACCAACGAGATCTTGACCACCGTGGGCAAGCTCTACGTCCACGGCTACGAGGTCGACTGGGACCGTTTCAATGAGCCTTATCGCAAGAGCCGTACCTCGTTGCCCACTTATCCATTCGAGCATCGGCGCTATTGGCTAGAACGCGATGCGAGCGCGCGCCCCCGCAGTTCATATCCCCAAGAGATGAGCCTGACCGGTCAGCGCATTAGATCGACGTTACCCGAGGTTCAATTCGAGACCACTTATAGTCTCGCCCGCTTCAACTACCTCGGCGATCACCGCATCTACGGCATGCCGGTTCTGCCGTTGGCGGCCGGTCTCACGGCCTTGCGTGATGCGGCGCGGCAGCATTTCGGCACCGATCAGGTAGCGCTCGCCAACCTGCAATATCGTGAGGCGTTGGTCCTGCCGGACGACGGCGAACGCGTCGTGCAATCGGTTCTCACGCCGATAGACGGATCGACGGCGGAGTTTGCTTTGGCCAGTGTCGAGCCGGATGCGGTCGACGGGTGGCGAACGCACATGGTTGGAATGGCGCGAAAGGAGGGCTGGAGGCAAGATCATGGACGCGCTTCCGCACCGCTCGATGAAGTCAGGCTGCGCTGCCCCAACCCGATCGCGACCGAACTCTATTACAAGACGCTCCATGCAATCGGTCTCCAATACGGCCCCTCATTCCGCGCGATCGAGGAACTCAGGCGTGGCAAGGGCGAGGCGCTGAGCCGGGTACGATTGCCGTCGCACCTAGAAGCTGCCGACACTTTACACCCGGCGCTGCTTGATGCTTGCTTGCACATATATCCGGCGCTGATCGACGACTACGGCGATTTCGACCGCACCGCGCCGGAGATGGGCCATACCTATTTGCCGATCAGCATCGAGCGCTTCCGCAGCAGTGGGCCCATAGCGCGCGAAGTCTGGGTACATGCCGTGCGGCGGCCAGCGCAGGACGATCGGCAAGCGATCACGATCGATATTGCCGTGTACCGCGAGGATGGCAGTGAGGCGGCGACGCTCGAGGGTCTGTCGCTCAAGCAATTGCCGCCTCAGGCGCTGGAACCGAACGCGCGTCGGGGAACGCCGGACTGGCTCTACCAGCTGCAATGGCTTGAGCAGCCGCACCTGCCGTCGCCGGATCGGTCATCGGGTGAGCCCTCCGGCTGGCTCATCCTCGCCGACCGGGGCGGCGTCGGCGCAGCGCTCGCCGACTTGTTGACCCGTCGCGGCGGAGTCTGCCGTCTCGTTCCCTTCGCAGAGGTCGCCGGTTCCGTTTGCAAGCATTCCTCGAGTCCGGGCGATCTGTTGAAACCCCTGGCGACACCCCTCGCCGAGTTCGCGCAGGAATCCGTTTCCCTGCACGGGGTCGTCGATCTTTGGCCGCTCGACGTAGCGGCCAGTGACGTCACGTTCAGCGAGCTCAAGGAGGCGCAGAAGATCGTGGTCGGCGGCGCACTGGCGTTGTTTCGAGCCGTGATCGAAGGACGATCCCGGCCGGACTCGGCCGCTCGCATCTGGCTAGTGTCGCGCAACGTGATCTCGACGTCGCCCGGCGACGTGCCGGCGCCAGTCGCCGCTGCCTTGTGGGGCGTGGGACGCAGCGCCGCATTGGAGCATCCGCGCAACTGGGGCGGTCTCGTGGACCTTGAGGCGAGAGAAAACCCCTCGCCCACAAGTGACGCGGAGGAGCTGCTGCGAGAATTGCTGAATGGCGACGGTGAAGATCAAGTGGCGTTACGGGCCGGGCACCGATTTGCAGCGCGCATTGTCCGTGCAGATGTTCCGCCTGAGTCAAGCGTCCCATTCGATGCCGAAGGCCGTTATATGATCACCGGCGGACTGGGCGCACTCGGTGTCAAAGTGGCCGAATGGCTGGTGACGCGGCACGGGACCAAGCATCTGCTCCTCGTCAGCCGACGCGGAGAAGAGGATCCGAATGCGGCGCACGTACTCGGCGCGCTGGCCGTGTTGGGGGCCGAGGTGGTCATTCGCAAGGCCGATGTCACAAACAAACAGGACGTCCGCGCCCTGCTCGCCTGGATCAAGTCGTCGGATCGTCCGCTCAAGGGCATATTCCACTGCGCGGGTGGGCTCGATGACGGCATCCTAATGCAGATGGATTGGCAGAAATTCGACCGCGTCGCCGCCCCGAAAATTGCCGGCGGGTGGCTGCTGCACCAACTCACCCGCGAGCTCGACCTCGATCATTTCGTCGTCTTCTCCTCCATCCTGAGCCTTATCGGCTCGGCCGGACAGGCCAATTACGCCGCCGCCAACGCCTTCCTCGACGCCCTCGTCGCACATCGTCGCGGCAAGGGTCTGCCCGCGCTTGCCTTGAACTGGGGGCCGTGGGATGAGTCCGGCTTGGCGACGCTCTCGGGCGATAAGGGTCGCGCGATCTGGCGCGCGCGAGGCACCGAGTACATCCCGACCGAGCTCGGGCAGAGGGCGCTCGACCTGCTTGCCGGAAGCTGCGCCGGCCACGCGGCGATAACCCTGACGCAATGGCCGATTTTCTTTCGGCAGTTCGCCAAAGTCCCCCTCCTCTACGGCGAATTGCAAAAGGAAACCGGCGCCGGGACACCGACCGATGGCGCACTGGCGGATGCGATCTCTTTTCAGGATCGCCTAAACGAGGTGCCAAACCGCGAGCGTCGCGAACTGCTGATTGCGTTCGTACGTCAGCAGGCCATGAAGACGTTAGGCATTACCGATATGATCGACGCAACTCGTCCGCTGCGCGAGCTGGGCCTCGATTCCCTGATGTCGGTCACCTTGGTCAATCGACTGGAATCTGCTCTTGGCATCAGGATGTCGGCCGTCAAACTGGTCCAGGGACCGAGCCTCGCGCAGATCGTCGACGACGTTCTGCCCCAGCTGAATATGGGAAGAGAAGAAGCCGACGACGCGACAGCGCCGGTGTCGACCGCTGTCGCAGGGCGCTGGCTCGTCACCGCCGCTCCGCGAGCCGCCCCGCGCCTGCGTCTATTTTGTTTCCCGTTCGCCGGCGGCGGGTCAGCAGTGTATCACAGCTGGGCACAATCGCTGGACCCAACGATCGAGGTCGTCGCCATCGAGCCGCCCGGTCGCCTCGGCCGTATCAATGAAAAGCCGATTGCGGACATCGACGAGTTCGTGACCGAGCTGACGACCGAGATGCGAGATGTCCTCGATCGGCCGTTCGCGTTCTTCGGACATTGTCTCGGCGGCCTGACCATGTACGAGACCGCGCGCCGGCTCATACACACGACAGGATCGAGACCAATTCATTTGTTCGCCTCGGGGGCGAGACCCCCCGACCGGATCTTGGACCTTGGGAGGTTCGAGGAGCGACTGACGCAGGATTTGATCAAGCTGGCCGACTTCAGAATCAAGCTTCCGCCCTACGCCCAGCCCGATGATGTCTTCGCCGAGCTCGTTCGCCACTTCAACATCCAAGCAACCGAGCAGCTGCTCGGCAATCGCGAACTCCGGCAACTCGTGCTGCCGGTCGTCCGCGCAGAATTCGCCATGGCCCTCAACTATGACTTCGTCGAAGAACCGCCATGGGACATTCCGATTACCTGTTTCGCAGGGCTGGATGATCCTTATGTCACGCGGGACCATGCGCTCGGCTGGGGTCGCTTCACCAATTCGCGGCTGCAGGTCCACATCCGACAAGTTGCGCATTTCGCGGTGGTCGACGACGTGGATTTCATTCACAGCGTGATCAACCGAGAATTGCGCCGCGAATCGAGCGACCCGACTGACATGCCTGAGCGCCGGCAACCTCCCAGGATTGTCGGTCGGCACCATCCCTACGGTTCGACCAATGGTTGCTGCCCGCGAGTCGATTCCGTACACTTGAACGCCGCTACGCCTTCTCGCGGCTGATCCACCACGCAGTTCACAAGGGGGGCCAAGATGGCAAGTCCGAAATTTCGAGTCTTGTGTCTGGGCGGCGGAGCCACCAACCTCACGTTGATGTCCGGCGCCCTGCACCGGCTGCACGAAGCCGGGCTGCACAAAGAGGACAAGAGACCCAACGTCATCGCGATGGCCGGCGCCGGAGCCGTGGTCGGGCTGCACTACCTGGCGCCGAAGGGGATGAAATCCAAGGATCCTGCCGCCGCGCAGCTGGAGGCTCTGGAAAATACGGTCAATTTCGGCGTTTCCGACGCCATCTATGAAATGTTTCCGGTCAACTACAAGGTTTTCACGAAATCGGGCCCTGCCGCCGATCTCTTCAACGAGTTCTGGTCCAGCTTGCCCGAGGTGCAGGAAGCCATGCACCAGTCGAAGATGAGCGACGACGAAGCACTGCTCAGCGATTCCCTGCTATTCGCCGGCGCCGCGATCTGTCCCACCGACGTCAATTTCTTCAGCCAAGGAATTTGTGGACACGCCCAGTTCCTAGAGGAGCTGATCGATTTCGAGGCGCTGAACCGCATCGACCCGAACGACATCGAGATCGAACTCAACGCCTTCTGCATCGAGGACCATGAGATCGTTGATTTCACAAATTACGAACGCGACGCGAAAGGTAGGCCGATAACCGTCGGCAATAACAGGTTCGTTCCGAAGGCGATCACCGCCGATCACTTGCGGGCAGCGTTGGCCTTTCCGTTCTTGCACGCACCTTACAAGATTGGAGACAAGCATTATTTCGAAGGCGCGGCGATTCAGTGTCTCAACGATTATACGGTCCATGAAGCCCAAGCAATTGATTGGTTCCTCGTACTCGACCCGCTACGAAAAAACATGGTGGGCATCCCACAAAATCTGTGGGACGCGTTCGCCTTATCCATCATCATGCCCACGGCAGGTCTGACCGAGCTCGGGCGGATGATCCTTGAGTTCAAAAAAATGTTTGCGACACCGCCGCTGACCAAGACACCGCAATTCAAAGTATTTGCGGACAGCCTGAAGGCGCAAACACTAGATGATCAAAGATTATTGTCTGCGCTCGAATTGATTATGGTCCTGGCAAGCCCGGATACTCATGGCCAGCTTTATTTATCGGAGTTCAAGATTGCAGCGGAACAAGTTCCACGGGCTTGGGGTTGGTCGCGATCAAGCCTGAAGGATTTGTTTGCAGTCGGACAGCGGGCAGGAACGGATCTCGTCAACGAGATGCGACATAATCACCATCTTTGATGCGCTTCGGGCAGGCGATGCCGGCGATCGCAACACCGGCGGAGCCATTGCCGCCCGTCATCTCCGCTTTCTCCGCGCTCGCCTGGTCTGAGCTCGCTTGACCGCCGTCGCGATCGTATCGTCCTCGCCGCCGCGCTGGAGCTCCGGAAAAAGCGCCTGCTGATAGGCGCGCACGAGGTCCCCGACCGATCGGATGCTGGTGATCGAAACGAGCTTGGCAAATGGATCGACGCCAAGCTCGGCTTCCAATTCGGCCACGACAAACGCCAGATCGAGCGAGCTGAGGCCGAGCGTTGCGCTGAGTCTCTCGGTACCGGACAAGCGACCAACCTCACCGACGCGTTCTGCCAAGACCGCGCGGATTCTTCCGTGCACGATGGATTCGATTTGCGCGAGCGTCGGCGCAGTCAGCATGTGATGCCCCCATCCACCACGAGGGTCTGCCCGGTGATGAAGGACGCTTGATCGGAGGTCAGGAAGTGAATGGCGTTGGCGACCTCATCTATGCGCGCCAGCCGACCGAGCGGCGTGCGCCGAGCGATGCGCTGCTTCTGCTCCTCGGCCATATCGCTGACCATGTCGCTGTCGAAATAGCCGGGAGCGACGGAATTGACCCTGATCTGGCGCGGGCCGAGCTCGCGCGCAAGGCTGCGCGTCAAACCATCGAGCGCGGCTTTGGTCGCGCTATAGACGGCCACGCCTGCATGGCCGCGGATGGCATGCACCGAGGATACGTTGACGATGCATCCGGAGCCCTGCCGCAGCATCAACCGCGAACAAGCCTGCGCGAGCACGAGAGCTGCGGTCAGGTTCACTTCGACGGCCTCGACAATGTCGCGCGTGCGCATCGTCGGCAGAACGCCTTCCATTGCAATTCCGGCATTGTTGACGAGCACGTCGATGCGGCCCAACCGCTCGCCCACCTCCTGCACGAAGGCGCGCAACGCCTCGTGATCGCGTCCGTCCACCTGGCTCCAATGGAAATGCCGACCCTTGCGGGCACGCAACATATTGGTGATGAAAGCTGTCTTCGTCCGGCTCAGCGTCGCTACGCCGTACTCCCGCTTGAGAAACCCCGACACCAGTTCGGCTCCCAAGCCGCGACTCCCCCCGCTAACCAGCGCGACCTTTCTGGCCTGTGGCATGACCGTCGTATCCTCACGCTCTACTTACGATCCGACGTCTGTGCCGCTGCGATGCCCAATCGATGTTTGATCGCGCGATTTCTTGAAACGCGCACCGTAATGATCCTCGAGGACGACGTCGATGACGGCGGGTATTTTGTAACGCTCGAGTCGGGCGTGGCAAAATTGGCGCACGCGCCGTTTGAGCGCGTCGGGATCCTCCGGCCTGAGCGGGGTGATTTTGGCTGCAACGACCTCGCCGGTGACCGGATTGGGGTGGCCTCGCACCGTGACGTCTCTGACGTTGTCGACTTGGAGCAGAACGTTCTCGATTTCGGTCGGATGCACTTTCTCGCCGCCCACGTTTATCAGCTCCGACTTGCGGCCGAGAATGCGAATGTACTCGCCATCTCTTTCGACGAGGTCCTGCGTGTTGAACCAGCCGTCGGCATCGAACGGTGACGGCGCGTTCAAATAGCCGAGCATCGCGCTCCGCGACCTGATCCAGAGCACGCCGTCGACGATCTTGTGCTCAAACCCGGCATGGCCGAGTTTGAGCCACACGGAGCCCGAGTCGCGTGATTGGGTCGGCAGGATGCCGAGTTCCGAAAGCCCGTAGGTCTGCTTGAACCGCACCCGCGGCAAAGCTTCACGCACGACCGCAAGCGTGCTGGGGGGCATCGGCTCCGTGCCGTAGGTGACGATCTTAAGGGAGGAAAGATCATAACGCCTGATGGCGTCGGCGATCAGCAGGATGCGCAGGAACGTCGGCGTCGTCGGTAGCAGCTCGATCCGATGCGCTTCAATCGTGGCGCATACGGCATCCGGGCTGCGCTCACGTGTCGTAACGATGGTCCCGCCCTGACATAGCCCGTACAACAGCGTGTTAATGCCGCCGATATGGTCGAGCAGCAGGAAAACGAGCGTGCGATAGGCCGGCCGCGGTGCCTCGAACTTCGCCAACATCCGATTGAAATCGAGCACTGAAGCCTTGCTCTCGCCAGTCGAGCCCGAACTGAACAGAACCAGACCGGGTGCATCGCGCTCCTTAAGGTCCCGCAACAGCGGATGGCTCACGGCACGGTCGAAGTTGGCAACCTGCCATGAATCGTCGCCGTCGAATCGAACGGCGAATTGGACCTGCGCCAGCGCCATGAGTCGATTCCAGCGCGGCGCGGTTGCGGACGCCAACGGGATGATAATGTTGCGGTTCACCTGCGCGGCCAGAAGCAACGCGCACAGCTTCGGCGAATAATCGCCGCAGATTGCCAGCGTGTCTCCCGGTTTGACCCCGTGTTGCGCCAATCGGCCGAGCCAAGCATCGCGGCCGTCGCAGAGCTGGCTGAACGACCAACTCTCATTGCTCCAAATCAGCGCCGGTCTGTCCCCCCAAGATTGCAAACGCTGAGTCAACCACTGACGGCTCATGACCGCCCGCCCTTGCCGCTCTGCGTTGCCATTCAAGCCCTACTAAGCACCGCCCCTCCGCCTGGTTCGCGCGCGATCTTCGCCCCGCCCCGACGGTCTTGCTTCAAACGATTGCGTCGCCAACATTGCACAATTCCTGATATATGTCCACGGCTCGCAGCCGCATGAGTAGCAGAGCAGCATCAATCAGCGCCCGTGTGGCGCCAAGTCTGCAATGTCAGGCGACGGATCGGATGCGCGCTGGCTACAGCGGCGACGTAACCCGGCGCGGGATCGAGACGAACAATGGACCACTTTTGCGCAACGGATTGATCGCCGCCCCACGCGACCAGCCGCAGGCCGCCAGCCGGATCGAGATCAAACTCGATGCGGCCAAGATGGGCCGCCAAGCTCATGCCCAGTCCTTTGACCGTTGCCTCCTTGTGCGTCCACAACGCAAAGAATGCATCCCGCCGCGCCGTTCCCCGTAAAGCAGCCAAGGCTCTGCTTTCGGCCGGTGTGAAATAGCTTTGCACGATGTCTATGGCCTGCGGCAGGTCACGCACCTTCTCGACATCGATGCCGATCGAGTGATCGAGCCGCACTGCGAGCACGCAGCAATTGCCGCTGTGCGAGACGCTGAATTGGAGATTGGGACCGTTTGCCCGCGCAATCAAATAGGGCTTCCCATGGTGATTGCGTGCAAAGGTCAGTGCCGCTGCGTCTGCATCGGAATAGTTGGAAAGTATATGTCGCACGACCCCATGCGCTTGGATGAAACGCGTCCGATCACGCTCGAATGCGAACTGCGCGGCCTGTGCCCGCTCCTCTCGGCTCAGCGTACGCAGCAAGTCAGCCGTTGCGTCATGCCCATCGACGAGGCGGGCAGCCCACACGTGGATCTCACCGATCGATAATGCCGGACGATCTACATGGGTCATATCTTAAGACTTCGCATGTGGCGCGTGCATGCCTACGGATGCATACAAGTCCTGGATGATCTCGTTGGCGAGAGCAGCTGGCGCGGGGGAAAAGTAGAAATGCTCTCCAGGGAAAATACACGTGCGAAATTTTCCACAGGTGAAGTCTTTCCAAGACCGAAGCGAACCGGAATGCGCGACATCGTCGGCGCCGGCAAATGCGGTGATCGGACAAGTGACGCGAGCCTCGGGATCGACCGCATAGGCTGCAACGAGCGCAAGATCCGCCCTTAAGGCCGGCAGCAGAGCCGCTATGAGTTCCGGCCGTTGCATGACTGCTGCAGGCGTGCCGCCGAAACGGCCCAGAATTGCAAGCAAATCGCGGTCCGACGGCGGGCGCGCCCGGGGACCATCCGCGGCAGCGAATTTGGGACCGCCGCGGCCGGAAACGAACAGATGCACGGCGATCCGGCCGTCGACCGAGCGCAGTTGCCGGGCGGCTTCAAAGGCCACGCAGGCGCCCACGCTGTGGCCGAAAAAACCGAATGGCACTCCCATCAGTGGCTGGAGCGCATGATTCAGCCTCTCCATCAGCGCGCTCATAGACGTGATTGGTGGTTCGTCAAGACGCGCGGCACGACCCGGCAACTCCACGGGACAGAAATCCACCTCGGGAGGCATGAAGCGCCGTAACGGCCGGTAAAACGTGGCACTCCCCGCAGCGTGTGGAAAGCAGAAAAGGCGGCAACGTACGACGGAGCCTTCATTCCGAAACGGTACCCACTTGTCGAGCGTCACTGCGTCCATCGTACTCAGCAAACAGCATCATCAACAACGGCGCCGGACCAAAAGATCACTCGCGAGACTCGGTCTCAAAGGCGCTGGTCCCGCACATCGAGTTGCGGCGCCCGGCGCCGCACGGTACAGCTTTCGCACGTATGAATGGAGGGGATACGTGCCGACATTCAAGGCAATTGTGATCGAGAAGGGTGACGGCGGGCAAAAGGTCCGCCTCACCGATTTCGACGAAGCCAATCTGATGGACGGCGATGTCACCGTCCGCGTCGAATGGTCGACGGTGAATTACAAGGACGGGCTCGCGATCACCGGCAAAGCACCCGTCGTTCGCCGTTTTCCGATGATTGTCGGCATCGATTTCGCCGGCACGGTGGAATCCTCCACGCATCCGCAATGGAAGCCGGGCGACAGAGTCATCCTCAATGGTTGGGGCTTGGGCGAGACCCATCTCGGCGGCTACGCTGAAAAGGCGCGGGTCAAGGGCGATTGGCTGGTGCGGCTGCCCGCGCGCAATAGCGCGCGTGACGCGATGGCGATCGGCACCGCCGGCTTCACCGCCATGCTGGCGGTGATCGCGCTCGAGCGTCACGGCGTCACGCCGCGACACGGGCCCGTGATCGTCACCGGAGCGGGCGGAGGATTGGGCTCGGTCGCGGTGGCGCTGCTCGCCAAGCTTGGCTTTGTTGTCATCGCCTCGACCGGACGCCCGACCGAGGCGGATTATCTTAGAAGCCTGGGCGCCCGCGAAATCATAGAACGCAAGGAGCTCGCCGGCGCAGCCAAACCGCTTGGCCAAGAGCGATGGGCCGGCGGCATCGATACCGTTGGATCGACCACGCTGGCCAACGTGCTGTCGATGACCCGCTATGGCGGCGCGGTCGCGGCCTGTGGATTGGCCGGCGGGATGGATCTTCCGGCGACGGTCGCCCCGTTCATTCTGCGCGGGGTGACGCTCATCGGCGTGGATTCCGTGATGTGTCCCCTGGAACCGCGGCGGGAGGCCTGGAGGCGATTGGCGTCCGATCTCGACGCGGACAAACTCGCCGCCATGACCAGCGAGATCGATTTGTCCGGGGTCATGGAGGCCGGCCGGCGTATCGTCGAGGGAGGGGTACGCGGCCGGGTCGTGGTCAAGATCGGGTAGTGCGGGTGAACGCGTAACAAGCGGACCGCGCGAATCATTACCCAAAGCGCGGCCCGCCATCCGCCCCCGCCCTGCCCCGCCCGTTGGCGCCCGCCGCCAGCCGCTCGAAGCGGATCAGCGAGAAATGTCCGAGCGGCGGCATGGGGCGGCGTTCGAGCAGGCGCACGCCGCCATGGCGCTCGGCCCATCGCGTCAGCCGTTCCCAGCAGAATTCCGGCCGCCAGCCCAACCGCCGTGCAACCGGCGCAAAGCCCTGCTCGAAGACGCGCCGCGGCCCCGCCTCGGCGCCGAGATGGTTGACCAGGATGATCTCGCCGCCCGCCTTGGTCACGCGCGCAAACTCGTCGAGCGCCGCCTCGGGGTCGGGCACCGTGGTGATGACGTATTGCGCCACCACCGCGTCGAAGAAGGCGTCGGGGAAGCCGAGATGCTGCGCATCCATCACCGCGAGCGCCTCGACATGGGCGAGATTGTGCTCGGCCACGCGTTCGTGCGCCTTGCGCAGCATCGGCTCGCAGTAGTCGACGCCGACGATGCGATGCGTCGGCGAATAGTCGGTCAGCGAGATGCCGGTGCCGATTCCGACGTCGAGGATGCGCCCGCCGATGCGCTCGGCCGCCGCGATCGAGGCCTTGCGGCCGGCGTCGAACACCGCGCCGAAGACCAAATCGTAGACCGGCGCCCAGCGCGCATAGGCCTTCGCAACCGTGTTGATGTCGATTTCGCCCGCCATCGCCCCCGTCACGTCAACTCACGCCACGCTCGGCCGTCCTGATCAAGCACGCCTGCGAAATCCGCGCTCAAGTCCGCATTCCGCCGCGTGCCCCGCTAGCCGCGAGAAAATTCATATACGCTCCGCGCCGGACGCCGCGCGCACGTCTCGCATCAGCGGAACGTGCGTCGCCGCGACCGCGCTTTGGATGAAGCCGCCGCCGAGCACGCGCGCCTGCCCTTCGGCGGCGTCGTAGAACACGCAGGCCTGGCCCGGCGACACGCCGTCCTCGCCGTCGAGGAGATCGACCTCGACCCCCGCCCCGCCCCGGCTCAGCCATGCCGGCTGCGGCGGCCGGGTGGAGCGCACCTTGACGAACACCTCGTGCCAGCCCGCGCACAGCGCGTGGTCGATGGTGTCTTCGCCTAGCCAATTGACCTCGCGCAGCCGCATCCGGCTGGTGCGTAGCGCCTCGCGCGGCCCGACCACCACGCGGCGCGACGGCGCATCGAGCCGCACGACATAGAGGGGATGGCCGGCAGCGATGCCGAGCCCTCGCCGCTGGCCGACGGTGAAATGGATGATGCCGGAATGTCGGCCCAGCACGCGGCCATCAAGATCGACGATGTCGCCCGGCTCGGCCGCGCCGGGCTTGAGCCGCTCGATCACCTCGGTGTAGCGGCCCGACGGCACGAAGCAGATGTCTTGGCTGTCGTGCTTGTCGGCGACCGAGAGGCCGAACCGGCGCGCCAGCTCGCGCGTCTGCGCCTTGGTCTTGTCGCCGAGCGGGAAGCGCAGCACCTCGAGCTGCTCGCGCGTGGTGGCAAAGAGGAAATAGCTTTGATCGCGCTCCTCCTCGCGCGCGCGATAGAGCGCGCGGCCGCCATCCGCGAGCGGCCGCGAGGCGACGTAATGTCCGGTCGCCAGCACCTTGGCGCCGAGCTCGCGCGCGGTCGCGAGCAAATCGCGGAACTTGATCGACTGGTTGCACTCGATGCACGGCACCGGCGTCTCGCCCGCCACATAGCTCTCGGCGAAGCGGTCGATCACCATCTCCTTGAAGCGGCTCTCGTAGTCGAGCACGTAGTGGGGAATGCCGATCCGCTCCGCCACCGCGCGGGCGTCATAGATGTCCTGGCCGGCGCAGCACGCACCCTTGCGATGGGTCGCGGCGCCATGGTCGTAGAGCTGCAGCGTGACGCCGATGACGTCGTAGCCCTCGGCCTTGAGCAGCGCCGCCGTGACCGAGGAATCGACGCCACCCGACATGGCGACGACCACGCGGGTGTTCCGCGGAAGGCCTTCGACGTCGAGGCTGTTGAGCATTGCGGTCGTTTCCGGCTCGAACCTTTGCGCGGCCCAGCGCCGATGTCGAGCGGAGGGGGCGTCGCGCCACCTTATTATAGGCACGCGATGCCCTGATCGCACGGCCGCGCGGGCGGCGCCATGGCGGATCGAACGTCGGCCGTTCGTGCCAGGCGGACGCCCACGCGCATCCGACAATGTGGGCGTGCCAAGCAAACCATTGGATCAAAAGATGTTTTGGCAAAACGCCGCGTTGGCCTTCGGCGTATGGATCGCCGTGCGGTCCTCGCCATGGGTCCGCCCTCGCGAATCAGTTGGCGCAATCGGCGCAAGCTTGGTTGCGGCGCAACAATCGGCGCCCGCTTGGACCTGCTCTAACGCCCACCGGCTCCGCCCGGCGCGACGGGCGCCGGCAAGGAATTGGCAACGTTTGGGACGCCGCCGGGGCGGTCGGCGGCGGCAATGCGGCCGGCATCGACCCGAACTTAGGCAAATCTTAAGTGCCGGCCATTACATTCCGCGTGATTTGGCAGTCGAGTGCGTGAGATCATTGATGACCGAGCCCCTGCGACCGCGGGCCAAATACGTCATCGGGCCTGACGGCAGCCCGCTGACCATCGCCGATTTGCCGGCACCAGGGACCAAGCGCTGGGTCATCCGGCGCAAGGCCGAGGTCGTTGCTGCCGTGCGCGGCGGGCTCCTTTCGCTCGAGGAGGCCTGCAGCCGCTACACGCTAACGGTCGAGGAATTCCTTTCCTGGCAATATTCGATCGACCAGCATGGCCTCGCCGGCCTGCGCACCACGCGCATCCAGCAGTACCGGCAATAATCCAGGCCACACCGTAATCGAGATCGCTGGCTGCCACAGCCCGAAGGGATAAGCTTCCAGCACCCGCCGCGATCGTTGACGGCTGGTGCGCCGCGGCTTCATCGGTTGGCGACCCAGAACACCAGGCTCAGCGGCAGGCTCAGCAACAAGCAGGTCGCCAGCGGGACATAGACCGTCCCGTTCTCCCGTTCGATGACGATGTCGCCGGGCAAGCGACCGAGCCCAAGCTTGCTGAGATAGGGCCACAGCAGGCCGACCACCAAAATCGCAAGTCCGAGCACGATCAGAAAGCGTGCCATCGCGGTCGATCCACCTGCCGTGCTAGTTTGCCTCGCATCTAAGGGCACGAACCGGATTTCGCCATGACCGATGTCAAATTCAATGCCGCGCTCATCGTCGGCGCGGGTGCCGGGCTCTCCGCTTCCCTCGCGCGGGCGCTGGCCAAGGATCGGATCAAGGTCGCGCTTGCGGCGCGCACCACCGGCGACCTCGGTGCGCTCGTCAAGGAGACCGGTGCGCGGGCGTTCACCTGCGACGCGACCAAGCGCGGCGAGGTCGAGAAGCTGTTCGCCGATCTCGACGCGTCCCTCGGCGCGCCCGACATCGTGGTCTACAACGCAAGCTTCCGCACCCGCGGTCCGTTCGTCGAGCTCGATCCGCTCGACGTGGAGAAGGCGCTCTCCGTGACCGCCTATGGCGGCTTCCTCGTCGCCCAGCAGGCGGCGCGGCGCATGCTGCCGAAGAAGCACGGCGCCATCCTGCTCACCGGCGCCTCCGCGGGGGTCAAGGGCTATCCTCAGTCGGCGCCCTTCGCCATGGGCAAGTTCGCGCTGCGCGGCCTCGCCCAGAGCATGGCGCGCGAGCTTTCGCCGCAGGGCATCCACGTCGCTCACGTCGTGGTCGACGGCGGCATCAGGAGCGCGCGCCGGCCCGACCCGGCCGACACTCCCGACAGCACGCTCGATCCCGACGCCATCGCCGAGAGCTACATGCACCTCATCCATCAGCCCCGCAGCGCCTGGGCATGGGAGATCGAGCTGCGGCCGTGGGTGGAGAAATTCTGAGGCTGCGAGTCGTATCCTAGGAATAAAGAGCGGATCATGACGGACAAGGTTACGATTCCGGCGCTCTTGCAGATGAAGCGCGACGGGCGAAAGAGCGTGGGCGTGGTCGCCTGGGATTACCAGATCGCGCGCATCGCGGATCGCGCCGGGGTGGATATCGTCTCCGTCGGCGACTCGGTCGGCGTCAATTTATGGGGGCATTCCAATCCGCTCGAAGTGACGATGGACGAGATGCTCGTGGTCTGCAAGGCGGTCCGCCGCGGCGTCACGCGCGCGCTGGTGAGTTGCGATTTCCCCTACGGGCCGTTGCAGGAGGGATCGGAGAGCGCGGTGCGCGCCGCCATTCGGCTGGTCAAGGAGGGCGGCGCCGACATGGTCAAGCTCGACGGCGCGGCGGATTTCCCCGAGACCGTGCGCGCGCTCACCCGCGCCGGCATCCCGGTCTTCGCCCAGTTCGGAATCACCCCCCAGACTGCGCTGCGCTACGGCATCCCCTATGGCGCCCAGTCCGCGCCCGGAGCGCAGGCGCCGCCCGAGATGACGGCGAAGCTCGTAGAGGAGGCGAAGCTCCTGGAGGATGCGGGCGCAGCGCTCATCGACTTCACCAATTCCGGACCGGTGGCGGGCGCCGCGGTGGTGAGCGCGGTTGCGATCCCGGTGCTCGGCGGCTTCGGCGGCGGCCCATGGCTCGACGGTAGAATGCGCATGGCGCACACCGCCATAGGCTACGGCGAAAAATGGATCGACTCGAAGACCGAAACCTACGCCAATGTCGCCAAGATCAGCCTCGACGCGTTGAGCGCGCTGATCGCGGACGTGCGCGCCGGCCGTCAGATCAAGGGCTGATCGATCGTAGGCTCGACCCGATCTACGCAGCGTCCAACGCCGCCAGCGCCGCCTTTGCGATGATGACGTCCTCATCGATCTTGGCGCCGCCCGCGGCGACCGCGCCGACCACCTCACCTGCGACCGTAATCGGGAAGCCGCCCGGCACGTTGGTGAAGTCGCCCATGCGCACCGCCATGCTCAACGCGTTTTCCTCGGGCGCATAACCGGTCGGCTGCCGCTGCGAGGCCGAGGTGATGGCCTTGCGCTGGGTGGCGATGATCGAGAAGTGGCGCGCCCCGTCCATCATCAGGAAGGCGATGAGGCGGCAGCTCTGATCGACCACCGCCAGGCTGACCTTGCAGCCGAGCTCGTTCGCCTTGGCGACGCCGGCGGCGAGCATCTTGAGGCTCGCTGCCTCGGTGAGCCGATGGGTGGCAACGAAATCCGGCATGGTGCGAATCCTGTTTGACGAAATCACCCCACCAGGTCGCGCGTGCTGGGCGCAAAGAGTGCCTCCGCCGTCACCGGTTTGGTGATGATGCCCTGCGTCAGCGCGTGCCCGATGAGCTCCTCGATGACGTTGCGGTTCGGCGCAATGCCGTAGGGCAGCGGCTCGCCGGTGATGTCCATGACCCGCCGGTGCACCTCGTCGATCCCGCTCGGCTTCTCGACCTTGCCCGCCTTGAGCCGCTCGACATAGTGACGCTTGGCGCGGGCGAAGGCGTCGAACACGTCGGCGGCGAGATCGGGATACTTGGCGATCAGCTCGTCCTTGATCACCACCAAATGGTTGATGGGGTAGTGGCCGCGCTGGCGCAACGCCGCCAGCCCGGCCTCGAGCGCGTTGGGAATGAGCGGCTTAACGTCGGGCGCATTCGCTTCGACCCCGATGGCGGCGGCGAGCTCGCCGGACGCCAGCATGTCGCCCATCGCCTTGCCCTTCTCGATCGGCACCACGTTGGCGGGGGCGCGGTACTCCGCCACGTGCTCGTCGCCGGAGAGCACCCAGAGCACCTTGCTCAAGTCCACGCCGTGCTCGTCCTGCAGGATGCTGCGCGCCCACACCCCGGTCGTGACCGTGTAGCCGCGGTTGACTCCGATCTTTCTGCCTTCGAGGTCCTTGGGCGCGCGGATCCCGGCCTTGGCGTTGACCAGGATGGCGCCGTGGTGGAACGCCCGCACCAGAAACGCCGGCACCGCGGTCATGGGTTTGCCGTGAGCCTTGGCGCAGATGTAGGTGGTGATCGCCATCTCGCAGATGTCGAATTCGTTGCCGCGCACCATGCGGCGGAACGCGGCGATGAGGGCATCGACCTCTTCGAACTCGAACGCGAAGGTGCGCGGCTTGACCGTGCCGTCCTTGAGCGCCTGGTTGTTGCCCTGGCTGCGGGTGACGGTTTTGAGCTTGAGTTCGGCCATGATCTACCGCGGGTCTTTACTCTCGGGTGTCGTCCCCGCGAGGGGCACCCCGCGACGCTCACGTCGCGGGGACCCCGTTGCGGGGACCCATCGTGCCACGCATCCAGGCCTCTGGAATATGGGTCCCCGCGTCCGCGGGGACCACATCGCGGCAAGGGGCGTGTTGCGGAAATTCGGTCAGATCTTCTTTACACCGTCGTCTGAGCCACGCCGGGACGCGTGGTGAGCGCCTCTTTGGCAGCGTCCTTGAATGCCTGATCCGGCGGCAGCACCACCGAGGCCGAGCGCACCTTGTGGTGCGCCGGATCGACGCCGGGCGGCGTGATGCCTTTCTCCACCAGCGCCTTGGCCGCCCGCATCAGGCGGTGACGCGCCATGATGATCCCGTTGTCGGTGGAAACGAGGTTCTCCTTGGTGCGGTCGCAGATCGGTCCCATGCTCTCCTGCAGCGAGGCGTCCTGGATCGCGAAGCCGGCGACGCCGCTGAAGGTCTTGCCGGCTTTCTGCGCCGCGCGGTCGATCAGATAATCGTTGTCCTTGTTGGCGAGCGGGCGATAGGTGCCCGGCGTGTACTTGCAGTGCACGCCCGCGCCGTCGCGCATGGCGTCGACCTCGCGCCGGGTGAGCGCGCGAACCGGATGAAAGTCGTAGCTCCAGGCCCAGCAGTTCTCGTCGTCGATCGGGATCCAGAAGTGACCGTGGATCGGGTGGTCGCCGCGCGGCGGGATCATGGTGAAGCAGGGCATCACCCAGGGCGTGATACGCCAGTAGTAATTGCCGTTCTCGGCGTTGCGCCGGGCGCCGATATAGAGCCCGCCCGGCTGCTCCACGACCTCGAAATAGGGCTGCATGTCGGAGAGATTGTATTCGTTGCCCTTGGCGCCCTTGAACAGCGGATCGGAGCCGAGGTCGCCGCGATGCAGGAAAGAGACGTGGCTCGAATCGATCCCACCCTCCATGGCTTGCAGCCAGTTGCATTCCTGCAAGCGCTTGGAGATGAAGGTCTGCTCGGCAGGCACCGTCGCGAATTCCCATTCCGGCAGCGGCGGTTGCTTTTCCGGCGGGCCCATATAGGTCCACAGCACCGGCCCGCGCTTCACCAACGGGTAGGACTTGAGCTTGATCTTCTGGCAGAAGCCGCTCTCGCGCGGCTCGGACGGGACGTCGATGCACTGCCCGGTCACGTCGTATTTCCAGCCGTGATAGGAGCAGCGCAGGCCACGCTCTTCGTTGCGGCCGAACCAGAGCGACACGCCGCGGTGGGCGCAGAATTCGTCGATCAATCCGTATTTGCCCTCGCTGTCGCGGAAGGCGAGCAGCCGCTCCGACAGGATCTTCACGCGCGCCGGCGGACAATCGTTCTCCGGCAGCTCGTCGACCAACAGCGCCGGCAGCCAGTAGGCGCGGAACATGCGGCCCATCGGGGTGCCGGGACCGGTTTGCGTCAGCAGGTCGTTCTGTTCTTTCCGCAGCATCGACGTTCATCCGTGAATCGTTCGGGTCATCGGCGCGCAACTCGACCGCGCTCGGACCAGCGTTCCGCTATATGGAACCCAGTTCCAACCTCTTTCAGGGTAGGCATTCGGGCGGCCGTCGGCAAGTCGCAACGTCGCCCGCGCTGTCGCGACCGTCGCGCAAGCCTCCGCGCGAGCCGGGAACGTCTCAGCAGCATTCGAGACCTTCGCCCTCGACGGCGATGAGCGCGTTTTTCAACCACGCGGGCGGAAGATCATCGGGGGCGACCTCCGCGACCGGCTTGAACACCTTGAAGTGATGGCGCGTGTCGGCGTCCGTCCAGAACGCGACCACGGTCTCCAGCGGCGGACAACCCGGCAGCGCGCAGACAACCTCGGTGACCAGGATCGCGGCGTCTTCGGGAAGCTTGAAGCGCGAACGCGTCCATTCCTTCACCCGGTCCAGGGCTTGCAGATATTCGGGACGCTTGTGGAAGGACCGCAGCATCTTGGACGGTATCTTGGATGCTCCGGGCATCGCCATCGATCTTCGCCTCGGCGACCTTCGCGCTCGGGTCGTATCACAAGCACCCGCCGCGGGCGGGCGCAAGCAGCGTGAAAAACACGCTTGACCGGTCCGGGGTCGGTCCTAGATTGCCGGCGACATCGATCAAATGGAGATTTCTCGGTGGTCAACAGCGTGCTGGCGGCGGTCAGGGTGGGCCCGAGTAAGACCGAGATCCGCGAATACCCGATGCCGGATGTCCCCGACGACGCCGCTTTGATGAAGATGGAAGTCGCCGGCATCTGCGGAACCGATGTCAAGCTCTACAAGACCCCGCCGACCAAGAGCCCGGTGATCATGGGCCACGAGAACATCGGCATCATCGCCAAGGCGGGGCGCGAGTTCACCCGGCGCAAGGGTTTCAAGGAGGGCGACCTGGTGTTCGTCGAGCACTACGTCGCCTGCGGCAAGTGCGAGTGGTGCCACCTGGGCCAGTACCGGCACTGCGAGAACACCGACTGGCGGCGCAACCCCGACGCCATTCGCTACGGCTACACCTCGGCCGAGAAGGCGCCCCACCTCTGGGGCGGCTTTGCGCATTATGTGTACCTGCCCTGGAACGCCGTCGTGCACCATGTCCCCAAAGGCGTCACGCCGGAATTGGCGGGACTGGTTACGCCGATGGCGAACGGGGTCGAATGGTCGCTGTTCGACGGCGGCGTGGGCTATAACTCGACCGTGCTCATTCAAGGCCCCGGCCAGCAGGGGCTCTCCCAGACCGTGATCTGCAAGCAGGCGGGCGCCGCGCTCATCATCGTCACCGGTACGTCCAAAGACCGCGCCCGCATGGCGGTCGCGAAAGAGCTCGGCGCCGACTTCACGATCGACGTCGAGAAGGAGGATCCGCTCGCGTGCATCATGGAGATCACCGCCGGCAAGGGCGTGGACGTGGCGCTCGACTGCACCGCGGGCGCCGGAACCATCCCGATCCTGCTCGGCGTGGAAGCGCTCAAGCGCAAGGGTGGGACGATCGTGGTCCAGGGTGAAATGAAGGAGTTCCCCAACTTCCCGCTCGAAAAAGTCACGGTGAAGTTCATCACCATCAAGAGCGCGCGCGGTCATAGCTTCAAGGCGTGCGAGCTCGCTCTCGCGCAGCTCGCCTCGAAGCGCTTTCCGTTGGAGAAAGTCACGACCCACAGATTCGGGCTCAAAGACGTGGATCTTGCTATCCGGTCGGTGGGCGGTCAGGGCGTCCCGGATGTGATCCACGCGTCGCTCATGCCGTGGGAGTGAAAAGCCTCTCGCGCATTTGCTCGATGCCACCGATATAGAAGACGGGTGTCCACGCATGCGCGACAAGACGCGAATTGCCATCGCCGCGGGCGACCCGGCAGGCATCGGACCGGAGATCAGCCTCAAGGCTGCGCTTGATCCCGCCGTGCGCAACGCCTGCAAGGCGATCGTGGTCGGCGATGCTGGCGTGCTGAAACGGCATGCCGCAGCCTGCGCCATCGCGGCCGAGCTGCGCGTGGTCGCGCGGGCCGCCGATGCCGACTGGTCCGGCGACGCCATCAACGTGCTCGGCTGCGCGCAGCCGCACATCGCCGCGCTCGATTTCCGCACGAGCAGCGCCGCGAGCGGCCGCGCCGCGCTCGCCTTCGCCGGCGCGGCAATCAAGCTCGCGCTCGCGGAGGAGGTGGATGCGGTCGTTGCCGCACCGCAGAACGAGACATCGATCGCGCTCGCCGGCATCGCGTTCGACGGCTATCCATCGTTCGTCGCGCGCGCTACCGGCACCGACGAGAGCGACGTTTACCTGATGCTGTGCTTCGACGACGTGAAGATCGTCCACGCCACGCTGCACCGCAGCGTGCGGCGGGCGATTGAAATGATCACGGGCGAAAATATCGCCCGCGTCATCGCGTCCACCGACCGCGCGCTCAAGCGCATGGGAACGCCGGCGCCGAAGATCGCCGTCGGCGGCCTCAACCCGCACGCGGGCGAAGGCGGTTTGTTCGGGCGCGAGGAGATCGAGGTGATCAAGCCCGCGATCAACGCCGCGGTCGCCCAAGGCATCACCGTCACCGGACCGTTCGGCGCCGACACCATGTTTCGCATGCAAGGCGTCGATGCCTTCATCGTCATGTTGCACGATCAAGGACCCATCGCGGCGAAGCTGCTGGCGCGCAATGCCGTCGCGGCGCTCACGATCGGCAGCCCGATCCTGTTCTCCTCGGTCGCGCACGGCAGCGCGCATGATATCGCCGGCAAGGGCGTGGCCGATCCCACGGCCATGATCGAAGCGGTGCTGCGGCTGTCGAAGGCGAAGCAACGCCTCGGATTGCAGCCGGCGCCGGCGTGATCGATGGCGCGGCCATTCAATCAGGGATAGTCGATGCCGACCAAGATCGAACTATGCAACGCTTGCGACGTGGACGTTGGCGCCGTGCTCAAGGTCGAGAAGGATGATCTGACGCTCGCCGTCTTCAACCTCGACGGCGAGTTCTTCGTGACCGACGATCACTGCACGCACGGCCCGGGCTCGTTGTCGGAGGGCTTCGTCGAAGGCGACGTGGTCGAATGCAATTTTCACGGCGGGCAGTTCAATATCAGGACGGGCGCGGTCGTCGGACCGCCGTGCATGGTTCCGATCAGGACTTATCCCACGGTCGTCGAAGACGGGAAGGTCTTCATCGAGGTGTGAGCGGCGCTTTTGCAAATGGCTTCGTTACGCGCCGAAGTGTCCCCTTTGCAGTAACCGCGACCGCATCCGCGGGCAGCGCTCACCTGACCGGAAAATCGAAATACGTATCCGGGAACGGCTCGTTGTTGAGCGTGAAGTGCCACCACTCCTTGTCGTAGGGCCGAAAGCCGCCGCGGGTCATGGCCGCGGCGAGCAGCGCGCGGTTCTTTTGCGCCTGATCGCTCACGCTCGTGTCCGACGGCCATGATTTCGGGCTGAAGAAGTCGAACGGCGAGCCCATATCGAGCTCGCGCGCGTCCGCCCGCCGCACCAGCGTAAGATCGACGGTCGAGCCGCGCGAATGGCCGGAGCGATCGGAGATATAGCCCTCCTTGAACAGGTCGCGCTTGTCCACGTCGGGGTAGAATTCGCGCTTGCGCTTCACATCGTCGATTCTCTGCGCCCAGCGCACGAATTGCGCGACCGCGCGCTGCGGCCGGTAGCAATCGAACACTTTGAGGCCAAGTCCGCGCGCCGCCAGATCGCGCTCGACCGCGGCCAGCGCGTTGGCGGCCGGTCCCGACAACAGGCAGCGCGGACGCTCGTAGCCGTCGATTCTTTCACCCACGAAGTTGTTGCCGCCGAAATAGCGCATGTCGATGACGAGCCCCTCCACCATGGCGGCGGCATCGACGAAGCCTGCGGGGAGCGGCGCCTGGGCCTGCGCGGGCTGCACCGCCAGCAGCAGCAGGAGTGAGAGCGCGGCATGGGTGGAAAAGTGCATCGCTGTGCCCTCACGCGATCGCAGGCCCGCGCCGAGACGCGTTGGTGCCATCGGCGGCCGGCGCCACTATCTCACGAATCATCGCACTCCGGCGCATGCCGTGATAGCCGCGACGGGTTTGACCTCGCGGCCGCGCTCACATATATAGCGGCCGCAACCAGTTTTCGGTCTGCCTTGCTACGCTCCCGTTTCGGGTGCTCGGCCAGCTCCCAAAACTCGGATGACCCGGCGCGCGATGTTCGCGCGCTCGGATTCACATAGCGTACAACGCAAGGAGGCCATGATGGCCACAGGTACCGTGAAGTTCTTCAACACTCAAAAAGGCTTTGGATTCATCCAGCCGACCGACGGCAGCAAAGACGTATTCGTGCACATCAGCGCGGTCGAGCGCGCCGGCATGCGCACGCTCGTCGAAGGCCAGAAAGTCAGCTACGACGTGGTGACCGAGCGCGGCAAGCTGGCTGCGGGGAATCTGCAAGCGGCCTGACCGGCGTCCGGATCGATCGATCCGAATCCGAGACCACGCCCGGCCTCCGGAACGCCGGGCGTGGTTTTTTCGGCGATTCCTATCTCCCGCGTCGCAGCGGGAACCTTTCCAGAACTCGGCGGTTGAATGAGGTGCGGCAATAGGCCGGAGCACGGTCATGCGCCCCCGAACAATTCCCATCCTTGCTGCCGTCGCCTTGTCGCTCGCCGTTCCTTCCAATGCGGACGCGCGACTGCGCTTTGGTCCGGCCGCGCTGCTGGGAGTGGTGGCGGGGTTCGGGGCGATGTTCGGCGGTTACCGCCACTCGGCGAGGCACCATCGGCGCAGCGCAACGTATGCATCGGCGGGCTATCGCCGCGCTCGCGTTGCGCGCATCGAACGGGGAACTGGCGCGCCTCGACCCACGGCGAGCGCGCCTGCGCCTGCGGTGAGCGCAGCCCCACCCGCGGCGAGCGCGCCTGCCGGATCGACGGCAGCGGCCCCGCCCGAACAGACCGCGCCGGTACCTTCCGACCAGACGGCAGCGGTACCTCCCGAGCAGACGGCGCCGATGCCTCCCGAGCGCGCGCCAGCGATATTTTGGCCCGATGCCGCCGCTGATCTCGTTGCATATGTGTTGTTCCCGAAGGGCAACGACCGCTTTTGGGCACACGGCTATGACTCCATGGTGGCCGCCGCATTCGCGGCTTCGGACGCCGATGATCCGAGGGTCAAGCGCGCCCAGCCCGCCGGCAACCAGGTCAGCGACGCGGCGTCGCCGGCAACGGCGCCCCTCACGTCCGCCGACCTCTGCGGTAGTACGTCGGCGACCGCCGCCGCCGATGCATTGATCGAGCGGATCGAACGATTAACCGAGCCGAGTGCATCGCAACGGGATGTGCTTGAACAGCTGCGGGCTGCTTTGGCGCAAGCGATCGAGCGGATCAACGCCACTTGCTCCGCCGCCGTGCCTGCGACGCTGACGCAACGGCTCGCCGCGATCCAGGATCGGATCTGGGCGATGCATGACGCGCTCCTTACGCTTCGCCTGCCGCTCGAGAACTTCTACAACTCGCTCACCGACGAACAGCAGCGCCGCTTGCGCCGCGATGAACCGGGGGCCGCGGAGCGTGCAGCGGATGTCACCGACGGGCGCCCCCAAACGTGCGCCGAGCCGGCAGCGGGAATTGCCGATGGGATCATGCGCGCGATTGGACGCGCAGCACCACCGAGCGGACCGCAGCGCGCGGGCTTGGAAGCGTTGCGGCTGAACTCGGCCGCCATGGCAAAGCTTATTGCCGGCTCCTGCCCCAGCGATCCGCGGCTCAACCCCATGGGTCGGTTCGCCGCCGCAACGGATCGCCTCGGCGTCATGCTCTTTGCGGTGATGACCATGGGCCCGGCGCTGCAACAGCTCTACGATTCGCTCGACGACAAGCAGAAGGCGGGTCTCAACCGGGCGCTGCGCCAAGTCAGGCAGCCCGGCCCCGCCGGCGGCCGCTCATGAGGTCGCTGCGGCAATTGCTCACCTCGAGATCCTGAGCGCGAGTTTAAGCCGGCAGTCTCACGCATCCGGGATGACGTTTGCGCCGAGATGTGCGACATCTTTCCGCAAGCGTTGCCAGGGTAAGGCGGGGCCATAGCCGGCCGGGGCATTAGACCGAATGGATGCAGACGCCACGCGCAGCCAGCTTGCCGCCGCCCTCGTGCGCGTTGCCGGCGGCGACCGCGCCGCGCTGCGTATCGTTTACCAAGACACCTGTGCGAAGCTTTTCGGCGTCTGCCTGCGTATCTTGAAGGATAGAAGCGAGGCCGAGGACGTGCTGCAGGACGTCTATGTCACGGTGTGGCGCAAAGCCGCCACATTCGACCCCGGCCGGGCGAGCCCGATCACCTGGATGGTGGCGATTGCGCGCAACCGGGCGATCGACCGGCTGCGCTCGCGCACCGGCGGCGGCCGCCTCGAGCCGATCGAGGCCGCCGACGCCGTCAGCGATCCAGCTCCGGCCGCGGTCGAGCGCGTCGAGCTGGCGCAGCAGCACCAGCGGCTCGCGCGCTGTCTCGAGGAACTGGACGCGCGACACGCGAGCGCCATCCGGGCGGCGTTCCTCGACGGCGCCACCTACGATGAATTGGCCGCGCGCATGAATGTGCCGCTCGGCACGATGAAGAGCTGGATTCGGCGTGGGCTGTTGAAACTGAGAGCCTGTCTCGAACGATGAGCGACGACGACACCATCGACCCGGCCGACCGCGGCAAGCTCATCGCCGCTGAATATGTGCTGGGCGTGCTCGGGGCCGAGGAGCGGCGCGAGGTCGAGCGCCGCTTGGCGCAAGAACCTGCGCTCGCAGCCGAGGTGGCGTTCTGGGAGGAGCGGCTGGGCGTGCTCGCCGACGCGGTCGCGCCGGTCACGCCGCCGCAGCATACCTGGTCGCAGATCGAGGCTGCGATCCCCGCGGCGGCGGCCGCGCGGCCCGCATCGCTGTGGCAGAGCCTCGCGTTCTGGCGCGGCTTTGGCATCGCCGCGGCGGCGCTCGCGGCCGCGAGCATCGCGGCGCTCGCCTATATCGGGCTCGTCCCGGCCACGCGGACGCCGCTGATGGCAACGCTCGCCGGAACGAGCGGCCAGCCGAACTTCGTCGCCGCCGTGACCGCGACCGGCGACAACCTGATCGTGGTGCCGGCGACGCTGCTGACCAACGATCCGCGCGCCATCGAGCTGTGGCTGATCCTGCCCAACCAGCGCCCGCGCTCGCTCGGGCTCATCCAGCCGGGCCAGCCGATCCACCTCACCATTCCGCCCGATCTCGCCGGCCGCCTCACGGCGGACGCGGCGCTCGCGGTATCGCTCGAGCCGCCCGGCGGATCCCCCACCGGGCAGCCCACCGGACCGGTCATCGCCAGCGGCAAGCTCACGAGCTTGTAAGCCGACGGCGCTCGGCCGCCGGCGAAAAATATCACCCCGCTCGCATCCTCGCCCCCTGTGCTGCGTACCTTCATGCGCAAGCCGCTGACGCGGCGCGAACAGCACATGGAGCAAATCGATATGAAACTCTCGACCCTGCCGACGGCGGTTGCCGTCGCGGCGCTCGTCTTCGCCGCCGTGGCGGCGACGCCGACGCGCGCGCAAATGAAGGAGCAAACCGTCACCGTCGGCGGCGCTCCCATGTATCCCTCGAAGAACATCATCCAGAACGCGGTGAACTCGAAGGACCACACCACGCTCGTCGCCGCCGTGAAGGCCGCGGGCCTGGTGGAGACGCTGCAAGGACCCGGCCCCTTCACCGTCTTCGCGCCGACCAATGCCGCGTTCGCGAAACTGCCGACAGGCACCGTCGACAGCCTGCTCAAGCCGCAGATGAAGGAGAAGCTTACCGCCGTGCTGACCTACCACGTGGTGCCCGGCCGCCTCTCGGCCAAGGACTTGTGGGAGGCCTCCAACAAGGGCGGCGGCACGGCCAAGTTCAAGACCGTCGAGGGCGAAGAGCTCACGGTCGAATTCAAGGGCCAAACGCTGACCATCCGCGACGCCACGGGCAATGCCTCCCGCGTCACGATCCAGAACGTGTTCCAGTCGAACGGCGTCATCCACGTGATCGACAGCGTGCTGATGCCGAGCTGACGACGCCTGCCCTGGGCTGATCGGCGCGATTAGCACCCGCCTCTGCGTCGATCGGCTCGAGCCCGCCGCGGCCCAAACGCGGCGGGCTTCTCTTTCCGAGCGGTGGGGGTCTCAGGCCCGATCTTGCTAGCACTCAGCGGGCGACTCGGGGACATTCGGCGCCAAGCTCAACGCCGCGTCGTCCCCTCCGACGTCCGGCAATGCGGTCCGCTCGGCGGCGGGGGGCGGATCCGTGGCCGCTTCCTGCACCACATCAGCCTTCGCCGCGTACTCCCTGGCCATGATGATGAGCCGGTTGGACACCTCCTGATCGGAGGAGATCAGCGAGAGGCGAAGGCAGATGTCGGCTTGTCGGCGGAAATACGCGGCACTTGGCATGGCGGGACGCCCCCAGGTTTTTTGTGCAACGCCCGAGCCGCGGTACGGTTCCCGACGAACGGCGCTGGAGGTGGCGCTTTTTTGGGGGAGCCGCCGAGTCAGTGCCCGATGCCCATGGCCTCTTCGAACGCCCGCCGCACCTCGGGCGGCTGGCCGTAGCAGTGCCGAAAGGCCTTCAGGCGCGCCTTGAGCAAGGGATACTTCTCATAGTCCTCGAGCGGGATCCCCTCGACGCTTTCCTTTTTCTGGAAGTACGGCAGCTCGACGCATTTGGCGATGTTCGAGTTGCGGATGATCGCCTTCGGATCGCGGCCTTGGGCGATGGCGTCGAGGTCGTCGAACAGGCGCTTGCGGATCATCACAATTCCGAGGTCGCTGGCGCCGATGTGTTCCTTGCTGCGGTCGGCGATCGGGCCCTGACCGACCCAGGCGATGATGTCCTGGTTGATGACGTGGCTCGTGATCCAGCGGCCGTTCTCGTCCTTGATCGGGCTCACCCAGGTCGGAACGCTGTCCTGCACGTAGGGTTCGCGTCCCTTCGGCACGCGCATGAAGAACCACGCCACGCTGAGCGTGTTCTCGTCGTCGACCGGCACGCGCCATTCGAAATGATTGCCGAGATAGAAGCCGTTCGGCCACAGCGCGATGCGGCCCACGGTCCAATACGGATTGCGCTCGTCGGAGTCCTCGCGCACCCGCTTGTAGATGAAGCCGTAGTCGAACTCCTCGAACTTGAGCTTGAGGTGCTTGCCGGCATAGGGACCGGCCGTGCCGCTCAGCCGCAAGGTCCAATTGTCGTGCATCCATTCGAAGTGCACGGGGTCGCAGGAGTTCTCCTGGCACTGGAACCAATTGCAGGGAACATCGGAGAGCACGACTTCGCGAAAGCCGTTCTCCCACGTGAACGGCTCCCACACCGGCAGCTCCGGCATCGGCTGCGGCCCCATATAGGTCCATAAGAGGCCCGCGCATTCCTTCACCGGATAGGCCTTGGTCGAGCAGCGCTCCTTGGCGCGCGAATGCGGGTTGACGATGTCGTCATAGGGTTGCTCGATGCAGCGGCCGGTCTCGTCCATCAGCCAGCCGTGGTAGTTGCAGCGGATGCCGGTCTCCTCGACGAATCCATAGGAGAGATCCGCGCGCCGATGGGGGCAGTGCCGGTCGAGCAGCCCGAAACGTCCGCCCTGGTCCTTGTAGAGCACGAGATCCTCGCCCATGAGGCGAATGGGCTTGATCGGGTTCTTGTTGAGTTCGCTCGCACCGCCGATCGGCATCCAGTAGCGGCGCAGCAGCTCGCCCATGGGCGTGCCCGGGCCGACCTGGGTGAGAAGGCGGTTCTTTTCGGGACTCAGCACGCCCGGCCTCGCACCTGTTTTGTTGCGCTTTGCCGATTGTTATTGGAATTTCCAACCTCGGCAACGGCGATTTATGACGTTGCCCGCCGCCGCATTGCATTGCTCGGCCGGGCCATGGAACATAAGCGTGCCGCCCTCGGCCAAGCCGGAGCCTCAGCGTTATCTCGCAGCATGAGGAATATCATGACGCTAGCGATCGAAAAAATCATCGACATCAGTCTCGAGCTCGACCCCAAGAACTTTGGCATGCGCACGCCGGTCGGCTTCAAGAAGGACATGCAATTCGAGATGGAGATTCTCAAGGAGCACGACGCGCCCGGCGGGGCGGGCCAGATCGTGCGCGGGGTACACATGCGTTTGCATGCGGGCAGCCACGTCGATGCGCCCGAGCACAACGTGCGGGGCGGAACGCAGATTCATCAGCTTCCGCTCGAACTCTTCATCGGCGACGCCATCGTCGCCGACTTGCGCGACAAGATGCCGGGGAAGGCGATCACCGAGAACGATCTGGAGCGGGCCGTAGGCGCCCGCATCAGGACGGGCGACCGCCTCCTGCTGCGCACCGATCACAACAATACGTATGACGGCGGCTCGGACAAATGGATGAAAGCCTCGCCTTACCTCACCATCGGCGCCACCGAGTGGTGCATCAAAAAGGGCGTCGTGATCGTCGGTTACGACTTCTACCACGGCAATGACGAGCCCGGCGCACCGCGCGTGTTCCATAATTCGCGCACGTTGAGCGAACACGGCATCATCACCATGCCTTACCTCAAGAATTTGGATCGCATCACCAAGGACCGCGTCACGCTGATCGGCTTGCCGCTCAACATCATCGGCGCGGAGGCGTCGCCGGTGCGGGCCGTCGTTCTGCTCTGATATCAAGGACGGCATGCGCTTTAAGAAAAATGCACCGCTCGCGGGCATGTCGCCCAGGCCGAAGGGAGGAGAGGTATGAAGCCGGTGAAGTTGGCTACCGCTGTGCTCGCTGCGGCGATGGCCGTCGGCGCCCCCGCCGCGGCGCAAGAGCAATATCCCTCCCGGATGATCACGGTGGTCGTTCCTTTGACCGCGGGCACGACCATCGACATTCTCGCCCGGCTCTTCGCCGAGAGTCTGTCAAAGTGATTCGGCCAGCAGGTCATCATCGCAAATCGTCCCGGCGCGGGCGGCCTCATTGCGGCGCAGGCGGTCGCGGCCGCGCCCGCCGACGGCTACACCGTCCTGCTCGCCAATTCCGGTCATGCCATCCTGGGAACGTTGAACAAGAACTTGCCGTTCGATCCGATCGGCGACTTTGCCGCCGTTTCCCTGATCGGCGATGCACCGACGCTGGTCAACGTCGCGCCATCCCTTGGCGTGCGCACCTTGACGGAGTTTGTCGACCTGGCGAAGGCGAAACCCGGCACCATCAACTACGGCTCCGCCGGCATCGGCACCGCCACACATCTTGCCGGAATGTATTTTGCTTCGCAGACCGGCACCAACCTGGTGCACGTGCCCTATACGGTCAGTTCGACGATCATCGCCGATCTGCTCGGCGGACGCATTCACGTCACCTTCGCACCGGCTGCCTTTACGCTGCCGTTGCTGCAAGACGGCAGATTGCTGGCGCTGGCGGTCGCGGCCAACGAGCCTATTCGTGAGCCGATTGCAGTCCCGACCGCGCTCTCGGCCCATATCGATTACCAAAACGCGACGTGGTACGGCTTTTTGGCTCCGGCCAAGACGCCCGCGCCGGTGTTGCAGGCCCTCCATGACGCGATCGTCGCCGTGGGCACGGATCCCGAGCTCAAGGAAAAGATTCGCGCGCAAGGCATAACGCCGCGCAGCATCGGCCTGCGCGACTTCGATGCGCACATCCGCAAGGACATGGATCGCCTCGAGCCGCTGCTGCGGACCATCGCCCGCTCGAACTAGGGGAATGTACTCGTTAAATCGGACAGGTCGGAGGGCCCGCCCTTGACCAACGGGTCGCAGATCGTGAGAGTGCCGTCATCTCTTTGGCTGATCTTCGTCGGCCCGGCAGGCTCTCATGAAGATTCTGTTCATTCATCCTGGACCGTTGCTCTACACGAACGTTTTCCTTCGGCTTGAACCATTGGGCCTCGAGCTAGTGGCGGAGGCTGCCCGCCGGGCCAAGCACTCCGTGCGGCTCCTGGATTTGCAGGTCGAGAGCTACGCCGACTACCACCGCATGATTGCTGAATGGCAGCCGGATTTCATCGCCTTCTCCTGCAACTACCTCGCCAATGTGCCCGAGATCGTCGATCTGGCGAAGGCTGCCAAACGTCGTTTGCCGCGCTCCTTCATCTGCGTTGGTGGCCACAGCGCCTCCTTCACCGCACAGGCCATTGTGGAGCATGGCGAGGGCGCGATCGATTGTGTGCTCAAGGGCGAGGGCGAGGCATCCATCGTCAAGCTGCTTGAAGCCGTGGCGGGCGACCGCGGCGCGATAGCTAAAGTGCCGGGCGCCGTCACCTCGGACGGCGAGGGTCCTCGGCCGGCCTTCGTCGAGCACCTCGACGACATCAGGCCTGCGCGCGATCTTGTGCGCAAGCGCCATAAATACTTCATCGGCGTGCTCGATCCCTGCGCGTCGATCGAATTTTCGCGCGGGTGTCCGTGGGACTGCTCGTTCTGCAGCGCCTGGACTTTCTATGGCCGCAGCTATCGACTGCTCAGCCCGGAACGCGTGATCGAGGACCTCGCCTCCTTCCGGGAGAGGGGCGCTTTCATCGTTGATGATGTCGCGTTCATTCAACAACGGCACGGCTTTGCCATCGGCGAAGCGATCGCGCGCAAGGGAATCCGCAAGGAATTCTACTTGGAAACGCGCGGTGACGTGCTGCTTCGAAACAAGGAGGTGTTCCAGTTCTGGAAGAAGATCGGCCTCACCTACATGTTTCTCGGCATCGAGGCACTCGACGAGGATGGCTTGCGAAAATTTCGCAAGCGCATCCCACTGGGGCGGAATTTCGAAGCCTTGGAGTTCGCCCGCTCGTTAGGCATCGGTGTGGCAATCAATATCATCGCCGACCCGGATTGGGATGAGGATCGATTCCGGGTGGTGCGCGAATGGTGCATGAATGTACCGGAGGTGGTGAACATCAGCATCAATACGCCTTATCCGGGAACGGAGACCTGGCTCACGGAGCAACGCCGATTGCAGACGCGAGATTATCGCTTATTCGATATCCAGCATGCCGTGCTGCCGACGAAGTTGCCGCTTGCGGCGTTCTATCGCGAGCTCTTGCGCACCCAGCGGGTGCTCTACCGCAAACATATGGCGTGGTGGACCGCGCCGCTGGTTGCCGGGGTACTCGCGCGCAATCTCATCCGCGGGCGGACCAACTTTATCCGTAGCATCATGAATTACAGCAAGGTCTATAATGTCGAGAAGATGCTGGCGGATCATGCCCAGCCGGTTCATTACGAATTGCCGCTGCCGCCACGCTCGGCGACGGATGGACGGGACGCGAAATCCTCGCAGCTCTATATTCATGCGCCCCGGGGGCGAGCCGGCCGCAGTATCGATGATTCCACCGAGCGCTTCGTCGAGGCGACGCGCATGGGCGCTTCCACTTAACCGAAAAAACGGCTCTATAGTTGTTTTAGCCGCATGGCATATGTCTGCTGTTCGCACGCTGCTCGCACGCGCCGACGAAGTGAACTGGTGAAGCACACGCTGATGTGTGCTATTGGCACAATGCGGACCTACCGAGCCGTCTGCTATTGGTCCGCTTTTTGGGGGCAAAGCGGACATCAGTCAGCGATTGGCGGACAATCGCGATTTTATGAGTACACGCCCTAGGTCGCGAGACGCCCGGCGCGAACCAGCCTCAAACGACGCGTTCCCGACCGACCGAGCGGCAATCCATCTCGAATTCGAGCTCCTGCACCGGCGGCCGCGCGTAGTGCCAGGTCAGCCCGGCGCGCGCCGCGCCGCGGCGCACGATCTCGTCGCCGAGAAACGGATAGAGGTCGCGCACGGTGTAGACCTGCGTCGCCGTGGTGTCCGCCCAGCCGAGACCGAGTACTGCAAGCCGGCGCTCCATCTCGCCGAGCACGTAGCGCGCCTTCTCGCGCATCGCCTCGGAACTGCTTTCGCCGCGACGGATGGTGCGTTCGCCGTAGCTTCCACTTCCCTCGCGCGTCTCGGCGCTGCCCGCGATCACGAAGCTCGGCGCGGCATCGGTTTCGGCAGCGGTGAACGAGAAGGCGTAAAAGCACGGCTCCGGCGGCGGATCGATCTCGGGACACACATTGCTGCGCGCGACCGGATTGACCTTGCCGTCGAACAAGCCCCACTTCTGCAACGTGACCACGTAGCTTTCGTTGAAGGCGCGAAAGCCCTGCTCGGTGAACGGGGCCGGCGAACGCAATTCGCACGCGCAGAACGCGGTCAGCGGCCGGCCGGCCTCTCCAATCAGCCGCTCGATGCGCTCGAACCCCTGTTTGAGCGGCAATAACGTGCGCAAGCGCACGCGCTCGATGGCATGACCCGCCAGCGCCGCGACCCCGCCCGAATACTGGAACACGCCCGGCAGGAAGCGGTAGCCGCCGGCGGAAAAATCGACTGTTGCGGCCATGTGGTTCTCCCGACCCTAAGCCTGCATATGCCACGCCGAAGCCGTCAAGGCCGCGCCGGCGGCCGGCATCGCAGCACGACATGTTTTACGCGATCGCGCGCGCAATTGCAGCGACCGCGGCCTCGATCTCTTCCGCGGTGTGATAGCAGCCGAAGCCGAAGCGAATGCGCTCCCCGCGCACGTCGGTGACGATATTGGCGCGCGCGAGGCGATCGTGGATCGCTTGCGCGTTCGCCAATTCGAAGGTGAGGAAATGCCCGCGGGTCGATCCCGCCGCGACCGGCGTGACCAGCCGGGCATCGCAGAGCGGCTTGACCTTGGCGCGCGCGATCGCTGCGCGGAACAGGTCTTGCAGCGCCAGCACGTGGTCGTGGATCGCGTCCACGGTCAGCCCGATCGCCTGCATCCAGTCGAACACGGCGGCCAGACGGTAAAGTCCGGTCGGATCGAACGTCGCGCCCATGAATCGGGTGCCATCCTTGGCGTAGGCGACGCTCGCGCTGCCGCCGCGCTCAAGCGCGCCGAACGCGGCGAACCATCCGGTATCGCGCGGCCGCATGGCAAAGCCTCCAGGGCAGTGCATGAAGCAGACGCCTTCGCCCGCCATCGCATATTTGTAGCCGCCGGCAAGATAGAACGCGCGGTCGGCATTCCCCGCCAAGGCGGTCGGCAGCGCCATGAAGCCGTGATAGCCGTCGAAGACGACCAGCGTTTGCGGATCGCGCACCGCGGCGGCGATGGCGTCGAGCGATCCGCACGCGCCGGCCGAATTGAAGAAGATCTGGCTGACGAAGACGAGGTCGTGGCCGCCGCGACGCGCGGCGGAGGCAAAGCGCTCGGCAAAGCTCGCGAACGGTTCGGCGGCGATGCGCTCGACGGCGACGAGCCCGTCTTCCTCGAGGCGGGCGATCTGGCGCGTGAAGGAATGGAATTCGCTATCGCTCGTGAGAATGCGCGGCGGCGCGCCCGCCGGCAGCGCGGAGATGAGCCGCCGGACGAAGTCGTGGGTGTTGGGCGCGAACGCGATGGTCGCGGGATCGGGCAAGCCGAGGATGACGGCGACGCCGCGCTGCGCGCGCGGGATGAGCTCGTCGAAGATCGTCTCCCATTTGGTGTCGGCGAGCCGCGCGGCGTCGGCGAGCGCGCGGCGATGGGCGTCGCACGCCGCGTCGGGCCAAAAATGATGGCTGTGCGCCGCGAGATGGGTGCGCCCCGGCTGCGCCGCGCGAAACTCGGTGAAATGCCCGCGCAGATCGAGCGTCATCACGCGCCCGGCCTTGCCGCGTACCGGTATCCCATGGCGTCCTCGAGCTCGCGCGGCAGCTTGGGCAGCCGCGAGCGCGGAATGAGGTAGGTCGACAGCCGGAACAGATCGGAGAAGATGCGGTGCTTGGCGGCGGTGTCGCGCAGGTAGTCGTGGCCGGCGGAGCCGCCGGTGCCGATTTTTACGCCGATCATTCGCTGCACCATCAGCGCGTGCCGGTATCGCCATAGCGTGAGCAATTCGTCGACGTTCATCAATGCGGCCAGCAGCCGGAAGGGTGATTGCAGCACCGGCCGGTCGCGATAGACGATGATGAACAACGCGGCCTGCACGGCCGCACGCGACATCTGCCAGGGCGCGGGGCCGGAGGCCGGCACGAATATCGCCTGGAATTCCTCGAGCGATGCTTCGATCCGCTTTGCTTCGGCCTCCCGCTGCTGCGGGCTCATCGCCTCGTTCCTTCGCACGCGCGCCGCATCGTCTTCGAGCATCTGCTTCACCGCTTTGCGGTATTCGAGCGAGAAATCGTAATCGGGCCGGTGCACGAACGGCGTGCGCGAAAGCCAGCGGTCGAGCTGGTCGATCAGCTTGGGGCCGCGCTCGGCGGCTGCGACCCGGGATCGGTCGGCTGCGGTCAGCGTGTCGTCGAACGGCTTGCCGGCGTATTGCGAGCGCATGCCGCGCGCGAGGCCGAGCCTGATCTCGATCAGGCGAAACTGCGCCGACTGAAAGCCTGACGCCGAAAACAAAAAGTCGCGGAAATCGAGGAAGTCGAGCGGCGTCATCGTCTCCAGCACCTCGAGCTGCTGGATCAGGAGCTTGAGGATCTCGTTGATGCGCTCGAGCCCGTGCACGATGCGTCCGAGATACTCGTCCTCCACCACCTCGCCGCCGAAATCGACCTGGATGCGGTCGAGCTCGTGCAGAATTTGCTTGAACCACAATTCGTAGGTCTGGTGCACGATGATGAAAAGCATTTCATCGTGCGCGGGCCGGCCGTGGCGCGCGCTCTCCGGCGCCTGGGCGGCGAGCAGCCCGGCAAGCTTGAGGTAATCGGCATAGTGCAAGGCGCCCTGGGGTGAGGACTTGGACATCGAGGACCCTTTCGCAACCGTGCCGAATATGTCCGAGCTAAAATGGTGCACGGAGTTTACGTCTGAGAAATATGTGATGTGATCGCGGCGAAAGGACCGCGTCAAGCGGCCAGTCGTTCTGCCGCTTGTGCCGCTTGGTCGAACATTGCAGGTATGCAGCAGGCGTGGCGATCAGGATCGCGGCCAGAGGGCAATCTAGGATGCTGTTAAGACATGCGGGATGGATCGTGGCTTTCGTCGCGCTGTGCGCCATTTGGGGCTATGAAGTGATGAATGCCTCACGGCAATCTCGATCGCACGGTTACACGGACATTTGGATTTGCCCCATCCTCGGGAAATGCGGGCCCGCCGGAACGCCAGGACTTGGCAGATGGTGACTTGGCAGATGGTAAGTTGCCGCTGGTACCGCCGTTACATTTCTAACGTGCCGCGGACGCGAATCGCGCCGTGCGTCTCTCGCATTCATTCCGCCTTGATGTTCGCCGCTTTGATAATCGGCCACCACTTCTCGATGTCGGCTTTTTGAAGCGCGGCGAGGGCTTCCGGCGTCTGCTGCTCGCGTGGCACAACCTCCTGCCCGATGTTTGCCAGCTGCCGACGCGCCGCCGGATCGGCCAACGCGGTCGTGGCGGCGGAATTGAGCTTGGCGATCACGCTCTTGGGCGTCCCCTTCGGGACGAACAGCCCGCCCCAGACCGAAAGGTGCAACTGCGGAAATCCCGCCTCGTCCACCGTCGGGATATCCGGTGCGGAGGCCAAACGGGTGCCGTCCGTGACGGCGTAAGCGCGCAGCAGGCCGCTCTGCACCATTGCCAATGAACTCGCGGGCGAAGGGCACATCACATCGACGCGTCCGCCGACCACGTCCTGCAGCGCCGGAGCGGCGCCGCGATAGGGCACGAATTGCCAGCTTACGCCGGCGATGCGTTGCAATTCGATGCCACAGAGGTGCTGTACGCCGCCGGAACCATTGTGACCCTGCGCAATCTGGGCATGGTTTGCCTTCAGCCATGCCATCAATTCCTTCAGATTTTTCGCCGGGACGGCGGTCTTGCTGACGATCAGGACGGGACCGCTGATCAGCAGCGCGACCGGCTCGAAGTCGTTCACCACATCGTATGGGAGCGGGTAGATCGCGGCATTGACGACGAACTGATCGGCGGAGCCTATGGCGAGCGTGTAGCCGTCGGGCGCCGCGCGCGCGACGCGTCCGACGGCGATGCTGCCGCCTGCGCCGCCCACGTTTTCAATCACCACCGTTTGCGCGAGCGCCCCCTCATGGGTTCGGCCAGGATGCGTGCGAGCGCATCGAATAGGCCACCCGCGGGATAGGGTACGATCATCGTGATCGGACGCGATGGATAGACCTCACCCAGGGCGCTCCCGATCGAGCCCGAAATTGCGAGGAGCGCCATACCGATCGCAAAGGTTCGTTGCAAACGTTTGATCCTGCGCACGGGCTGCTCCCTCAGGTTTGTTGATGACCATCGGCTCTTATTGGCCGCTTCACCCTGATACGCGACGCTCCAAGACGGGCGCTATTTGGCGCGTCTATACGTCACTTTGGCCGGCTCGCCCCCGTGCGACGGCGTGGGGTTGAGATAGGTCACCTCGTCGTCGCCGTTGAACGAGAGGATGCGCGTCTGCGTGCCGCCGGTGAAATTCGGGAACGTGCTTCCTTCGACCTTGACCGTGATCACCCGCGTCGCCTCGTCGATGGTGTAGGTCCCGTAATAGGCGATGCTGCCTTGCACCACCGAATTGTTCTCGTCCGGCGTGCCCACCATGCGGTTATTGGAGGCAAAGTTCGCAAGATCGGACCGCACGACTGTGATCATGAAACGGCCGTTGGCGTCCACCATCATGGAGCCTTTCGGATTGGGGCCATAAGGCAAGGTTTGATCGGCGCCCTCGCCGGCCGTGAGCGAAACGAGCGTCCACGATCCGACGAGCTGCTCCTTGGCGGTCCTTGCCGTTTGCCCGACCACACCGTCCTCCGGAGGACAGAAACGGCTCGGCAGAGCCAGTTCCGATAGCTTAGACCGAATGGGTCAGCCCATCATTTTGCAAAAATGTCACAGCGGTCAACTTTCAGACATGGCGCGGTTGCCGAGGGCGGACCGACGACGCTAGTTTCTGATCAGTGAACGAGGCGGGGCCGCCGGCGCACGCCGTGGAGTGGTGAGTTAGTTCCATGTGGTTTTTCAACCAAAAACGGGCAGACCGGGTCGCTCAGTCCATAAGCCACCTCATCCACACGCTGTCTGCGGGGCGGGAAAATCACGGGCCGACGGGTCCGGAACGGCTCCTGCGCGAACTCGCGACGTTGCTCAGCGAGGACACGATCATTGGCCAGCGGGTCGTCAAGCTGCTCATGGCGACGAGCACCAAGGCCAAGTTCTTGGTTAGTTTGGCGACCACGCCGGATCATTCCAGCCATCGGCTGACGTTCGACGGGCGGGGCATATACTCCGGCTTTTCGCTCGCCTGCTTCTTGCCGCCTCGAACGGTGATGATCGATTTGCATCAAGGCGCGGTCGGACAGCACGCACGCCTACTCTACGCGGCCTGCAAAGCCATGCCCAACGTGGTCGAACGCCGAGACTTTCGCTGGGACCGCTGAAATGATGGCGGTCGCGTCCGCTGCCGTCGCCGCGTGCATTCCAAGGACTTGTAGACCGCCTGTTACATCGGCTTGGTCAGGGTTCACCCGCCAGGCATTGCCTGCCTTGTTCGGTCCGCTTGAGCTCATTCAATATTTGCGCGGCCATTTCCCGATGCCCCTGCTTATTGGGATGCATATCGAGCGTGTACCAGTCGCCGTCGTTCAAATCGACCGAGAGCGGGAACACGTTTGCAGGCGGGGTTTCGCGGCTGAGTGCGGAGATGAAGCGGCCGGGGCCCATCACGAAGATCTTTTTGCCGTTCAACTCGGAGAAAGACGCCAGAACGGCCAGGAACGCCTTCGTATCTTCGGCCTCTTCTCTGGGAGTCCCATCCATGTTCATGGGGTCGTCATCTTCCAACGGGAAGTCATGCCATCCAAGGATGTTTAAGAAAAACGCAAGCGGATTGTTCCACATGACGTCCAAGCTCCGTAGCATGACGTCCGGGAAGCTTACGTCTCGCTTGCCATAGTCCGACACCAGCTGTTGAAACCTTCTCCGCGTGGGCGAAGGTAACGCACCCCTCGCCAGAAATACGCTGTTCTCGTCGAAATCATTCCAGCTGTATTGAATGACGATGCAATTGGCGTCTTGAAAACGAGGCTGCATGCGAATGCGCATGATCTCTCTGACCGTCCCGTAGCTTGCCACGCCCAAGTTCAAAACCGGCGCCTCGATGCTGGCGGCAATGAGCGACGCGAACGTCTCGCCGTCGTTCACCCCCCATCCCATGGTTTCGGAATCGCCCGCAAAAATGAGCGGCCGTCGCGACGCAGGCGCGCGTGAAGATGTCGTGCGCCTTCCGTCTTCCGAGAAGGTGAGGTCGGTTGAAAATTCCTTGTTGACGAAATGACAGCCGCTCGACGGCTTATACAGCAACTTGTCGTCGTACTGCACGCAGTCCTTCTGATTCTGCCATAGGTTGGCCTCGTACTCGAAGTAAAGGTCGGTCGCAATGACGTTCCAAATTCTGCGCGTGTTCTGATGACGCTGCGGATGCTGGAGTATGTCGTATGCAATGACGGACACGAACAGCAGAACTGCCGCGGCTAGAACGAGTGGCGCAACGATCGCCCACATGATGGCGTAAAAGAGCACGAGCTTGATGCGGGGCAAAGCTTCGGCCACGGGTCAGCCTTCGCACTCTCAGGGTTCGAGCCGGCCGCGCAAGTCCGCAAACGGGATCATGACATGCTGGTGGTAAGCCGGCCGTTCGCGCAGGCGCGCATACCAGGCGCTCACGTTCGCAACGCTGGGACGTTCGATATCGAGCTCGAAATAGCGATAGAGCGACGTGCCGGCGGGAATGTCCGCCAACGAGAAGCTCTCGCCAGCCAGGAACGGCCGCGCCGCCAGAACGTCGTCCAGGAGCCGAAAATGATCGGCGCAGCGCGCGAGGCTCTTGCGGATCGCAGGCCAGTCGCGCTGCGATTCCGGCGTGCGATAAAAGCCCCAGAAGACGCCCATGAGGAAATCGGGCTGGAGCGTCGCCTGCGACCAGTCCATCCAGGCATCGACGCGCGCGCGCGCGGCCGGGTCTGCGGACCACAATCGGCTGCGATCGTAGCGGGCGGCCAGGTATCTCAGAATGGCGTGGGATTCCCACACCGCCACATCGCCATCCTCGATCACCGGTACGCGTCCATGGGGGTTCAATGCCCGAAACGACGGCTCGTCGAGCCTGCCGAAGTCGCCACCGGCGGGGATGTGCTCATGGGCCAGACCGAGCTCGCCGATGAGCCAAAGCACTTTCTGGACATTGAAGGAGCTGCGGCGTCCCCAAACTTTGAGCATGGACGACCCCTTCTCATAGCCGGCCCATGGCCGGCGCCGCTATGCCGCTCCGCTCCTTGCCGGTCCGCCGGGTTTGATGGCCGTGATTATGACCGACGGCGTCAGCTCTCCAATCCCGTCGGCACGTTCTTGTTCTCGCTTTGAAGCTTCATGCCAGATGCGAGCGCCATCGTCTCCATCAGCGCCGCAAAGTCCTCCTGCAAATATTCGTCGGGATTGGGCTTGAGCGTGGCGGCGCCGAAATGGCTCTGCAGCACCTCGCGCGTCGCCGCCGTCACCGGCATGGGCACGTCCCATTCGCGGCCGAGCGCCAGGCCGAGGTCGAGGTCCTTGCGCAGAAGCTCGGGCGTGAACGTGGTGGTCCAGTCGAGGTTGACCAGCGCGGGCGATTTGTAGCGCGTGAACATGGAGCCCATCACGCTGTTGTTCATGAAGGCGAGGAAGGCGTGGCGCGGAACTCCCATCTTGTTGGCCAACAGCGTGATCTCGATCAGGTTCTCGATCACCACGCCGAGCATGACGTTGTGGGCGATCTTGCAGATGCGCGCGAGTTCGCCGCCGCCGACGTAGGAGACGCCGCGCGGGGCGATCACTTCCATGAGCGGGGCGACGGTCTTGCATGCGGCCTCGCTGCCGGAGATCACCGCGGAGAGCTTGCCCGCCTTGATGACCTTGGCATTGCCGCTCACCGGCGCCGCCACGTATTCGCTGCCGAGCTGTTGCAGCCGGTCGCGGATCGCGGCCGACTCCTCCACCGCGATGGTCGAGCAATCGACGAAAATCTTCGGCAGCTTGCCGCCATGGCCGGTGACGCTGTTCTTGCCGAAATAGACCTGATCCAGATCCTTTCCGGTCGAGACGATGGAGAACAGCACGTCCACATCCTTGAGCTCGAGGAGGTTGTCGACCACCTTGCCGCCGATCTTCGCCAGCGGCTCGGCCTTGGAGCGGGTGCGGTTCCAGATGGCGAGGTCGTGGCCGGCCTTGAGCAGGCGCTCGGCCATGGGATAACCCATCCGGCCCATGCCGATCCAACCGATCTTCTGCTTGTTCGCTGCCATTCCAACTCTCCTTGCTCAAAGCCCAGGCCGAATTCGGCGGTGTCCTAGCACACGGCGAAAGCGTTTGTCGTCAGGCCCGAACATCGTTTTCTCTCTCGGCCTCATGCTGAGGAGCATCGCAGCGCGGCGAGTCGACGTAGCTTGCACAGGCACGGCTTTCGCTGCGATGCGTCTCGAAGCATGAGGCCATCCCAGCCCGTCCCATCCTTCGAGACGTGCGCGTCTCGCGCGCGCTCCTCAGGATGACGGCGGGTCAGGCGGCTTGCCGAAGACGCGCTCCGCGGCGTGCTGGAACAGCACGAGCGCGGTGCGGCACCAGATCAGCACGATGATGATGCGCATGAGCTGGAAGCCGGCGATCATCGTCGAATCGAGCCCCAGCACCTTGCCGGTGAGCACCATCTCGGCGATGCCGGCGGGCGCCATGGCCAGCACCATGGTCGGCACCGGATATCCGCCGAGCCACGCAATCGCCGCGGCGAACAGCGCCATCGAGCCGGCCGCGAACAGCACCACCAGGCACGAGGCCCACAGCAGGCGGAACAGCCGGGTGAGAAACTCGGGCCTGAACTGGGCGCCGAGCGCGCTGCCGATGAGGACCTGCGCCGCGATCAGAAGCACATCGGGCATGCGGCCCTCGATCCAGCCGAGATGGCTGGCGGCGGCGGCGATGAAGAGCGGCGCCATGAGCCAGGCATTGGGCGAGCGCGTGCGCGAGAGCAAGGTCGCAACGATGCCCGACACCAGGATGAGGCCGAGGATCGGCAGCCACGGCACGACGGGAATGGCGAGCAGCGGGTTTTGCGCGCCGCCGCCGACGAAAGAGATCACCAGGAACGGCGCAAACACCACGATGAGCGCCACCCTCGTCGTCTGCGCGACCATGATGGGCTCGAGGTGGCCGCCGTAGTGCGGGGCGATGGTCGTCGTTTCCACCACGCCGCCGGGGACGGTGGCGAAGAATGCCGTGACGCGGTCGATCCCGGTGAGCCGCATATAAATGAGTCCGCCGATGGCGCCGACGATGGTCGAGATGAAGGCGGCGGTTATGATCAACGGCAGCAAGGTCACGAGTTTCGCGACCACGGTCGCGGTGAACTGCAGGCCGGTCGAGGCGCCGACCACCACCGTCCCGGCGGGCCGTCCCCACGGGATGAGCCGCACCGGCGCGCCCGCGAGCGACAGCGCCATGGTGGTGAAGAGCGCGCCGAGCAGCCACGGCAACGGCAGATGAACATAGCGTGCGGCGAACCCGCCGACGACGCCGGCGGCAAGCGTCAAGGCGATCGCGAGCGCCGCGGCGACGCGCTTCGGCATGTGCTGGAGCGTGGTTATTCCATGCATGGCCCGACCGCCGTGGTAACAGCCGCCCGCGCGCAAATCCATCATCGCCCGCGCGCGGCACGCATGCGCGCCGGTGTGTCCCTCTCCTCCGTTCGTCCCCGCGAAAGCGGGGACCCAGTCCTTAGCTCTGGATTCCCAGCAGAAGCGCGTTTACGCGCGTCCATAGCCCGTCGAAGACGGGCGTGAACGCCCTTAACGACGCGCTATGCGCGGGAATGAGCGGAGTTTTCTGCGCAGTCGGAGTATCCCGCTTGACTGAGACATTCCACGCCCCGGACTTCGCTTGTCCGCACCTGTGCGCCCGCACTATCGTGAGCTTATGTCCGACCTTGCCCCCGCCGCATCGCCCACCATTGTTGCCGCCGCATCGGCGCGACGGGGCGAAAGCCGATGGTGGGTCGTCGCGCGCACCGCCTTTCCGTTCGTGGTGGTGGCGCTCGCCTGGGAATTGACGGCCCATCTCGGCGTCTTCCCGCGCAAGCTGTTTCCGCCGCTGGAAGAGGTGGCCGCGGCCTTGGTGCGCCTCACCGCCGACGGCGTCTTGCCCCACCACGTGCTCGACACGCTCCTTCGGCTGCTTGCCGGATTTGCGCTCGCCGCGGTGGTCGGCGTGGCGATCGGTTTTGCCATGGGGCGTTCGCGCCGGGCGGAAGACGTATTCTTGCCCCTGGTGAGCATCGGCGCGCCCATCCCCGGGCTCGCCTACGCACCGCTGTTCCTGCTCTGGTTCGGCCTCGGCAACATGACGGCCGTGCTGCTGGTCGCCTTCGTCTCCGCCTTCCCCATCATCTTCAACACCTGGACCGGGGTGAAGGCGGTCAAGGATATCTGGGTGCGCTCGGCGCAGGCCATGGGCGCGGACAACCGGCGGCTCCTGCATCACGTGATCCTGCCCGGCGCCCTGCCCTACGTCCTCACCGGCTTGCGGCTGGGCTTGGCCCAGGCGTGGCGCATCCTGGTCGGCGTCGAAATGCTCGCCGCGGTGTCGTGGGGGCTCGGCTGGATGATTTTTGGCGCGCGCGAATTTTTGAACACCGACGTGATGCTCGCCGGCGTCGCCGTCATCGGCGCCATCGGGCTCGCGCTGGAGAAGTTCGTGTTCCAGCGGCTCGAGCAGTACACCGTCGTTCGCTGGGGGATGATGTCGTGACCGCCGCCACCGCCAGGATCGAGCGCGCGACGTCGGCCTACCGCGCGGGCCTCACGCTCCTCCTCGCCGCAGCCTGCTACGAGGCGGTTGCGCGCAGCGGCGCCTTTCCCGCGGCGCTGCTGCCCACGCTGCCGAAGGTCGCGAGCACGCTGTGGGCGCTCATCCTCGACGGCACCATGCTGGAGCACGCCGCCTATACCATGTACCGCGTGCTGTTCGGGCTTGCGCTCGCGGTCGCGGTCGCGCTGCCGCTCGGCATTCTGACGGGCCGCTTCCGGCCGGTCGAAAACTTCTTTCTTCCGCTCGCCAGCGCGCTGATGCCGATCCCCTCGCTCGCCTGGGTGCCCGTGTTCATTCTCTGGTTCGGGCTCGGCAACACGGTCGCGATCCTCATCGTGTTCTATGCCGCGCTGTTTCCCATGTTGCTCAATGCCTGGTCGGGGGTGCGCGCCGTCAATCCGCTGTGGCTGCGCGCGGCGGGAGCCATGGGCGCCGACGAGCGGGCCCTGTTCTGGAAGGTGATCATTCCGGGCGCTTCCCCGTTCATCATCACCGGGCTGCGCCAGGCGTTCCTGCGGGCGTGGATCGCCGTCGTGGGCGCCGAGATGCTCGCTGCCTCCGACTGGGGCCTGGGCTGGGTCATTTTCGACGCCAAGGAATTCTTGAACGCCGACGTGATGCTGGCCGCGCTCGCCGTCATCGGCGCGATCGGCTTTCTCTTCGAGCGGCTCGTGTTCGGCTCGATCGAGCGCGCCACCGTCATGCGCTGGGGCATGGTGAGGACGGCAAAGGGGTAAAAGGCGTGTCCCGGATGCGGTGCAGCGCTAGCGCCATGCAGGCATTTGTCGGCAATCTCATTCAACGCAAGGCACGGCGCGCGCTATCGCCGGAGTTCAAACACGCGCTCGCCCGCGAGGTTCTGAAAACCGAGCGGCTGCGCATCATCGCCCTCATCGTCACCGCCACGGTGCTGACCGCCGGATTGACGACCGCCGACGCGGTCGCGCCGGCGATCTTGGACCGTATTTGGCGAGGGCATTTCCCCGTCCTCTACCTATGGGCCGGCTATGTGGGGTTTGTCCTGTTTGAAGCGTCGGTGCTCGCGCTGGTCTCACGGCAACTGAAACGCGATCTCGATGTTCCTCGGGTGCGGCGTTACGTAGGCGCGTTCATTGAAACCAGCTTGCCCAGCCTCGTGCTCGTTGTGCACATGAACAACATGGGCGCAGTGCCGGCCCTGGGCTTTGTGGCGCCGCTCCTTTATTTCGTCTTCATCATTCTCTCAACCTTGCGCCTCGACTTCTGGCTTTCGACTTTCACCGGTTTCGTGGCAGCGGCCGAGCTGCTCGGACTCGCGCTGTTTCATCCCGCCGCGCGGGCAACCGTCGGCGACCCGATGCTGGCGGCGGCGTTTCTGATCTCGCGCAGTGCCGTCATTTTTGCCTGCGGCGTTCTCGCCGGCGCGGTCGGCGTGCAACTCCGCAGGCAATTCGAAGCGAGTATTGCCGCGGCAACCGCCCGCGATCATGTCACCAACCTGTTCGGCCAACACGTTTCGCCCCAGGTGGTGGACCGCCTGCTGGCCGCCGGCTCGACAAGGAGCAGCGATACGCGGCAAGTCGCCGTCATGTTCGTCGACATCCGCGGCTTTACGGCCGCAGCGCGCACCCGCACTCCGCAGGAGGTTGTCGACAGATTGGACGCAGCGTTTACGGTCCTGGTCGAGATCGTCGATCACAATGGCGGCATCGTGAACAAGTTTCTCGGGGACGGCTTCCTGGCGCTGTTTGGTGCGCCGCTCGACGATCCCGACGCGCCGCGGCGCGCCGTCACGGCCGCGCGCGAAATGCTTGCCGCGATCGAGCAGCACAATGTCCGCAGTGATTGGCCGCTGCGTATCGGCATAGGACTGCATCTTGGGCACGTGGTGGCAGGCAACGTCGGCTCGCCGCGGCGCAAGGAATACACCGTGATCGGCGACACGGTGAACTTGGCCTCCAGAATCGAGGGCCTCAACAAGGAATTCGGGTCGCAGTTCCTGATATCCGACACGGTTAAGCAGGCGATCGGCCAAGATGTCGATGCGATCCCGCTCGGAGATGTACCGGTCCGCGGCTATGAGCAGCCGGTTCGCGTATGGCGTTTGGCTTGAGTGCTCCGCACGACGGGCGATTTTGCCCGCCCTACGCTGGCGCGTGACTAGAGGAACCGCGTCGGCCACATCAGCGTGCGCCACATGTGCGAGGACGGCGTGTTGTCGAAGCCGAGGCCCTCTTTCGGCTGCTTGAAATGGCGGCCGATGATGTCGACGAAATCGTCGAGGTTGACCTTGGCGTTGGGATCGAACGAGTAGATGTCGTTCACGCAGATCAACCGCGCGGTCATGTAATATTTGTGGCCGCGCGCGCGCTTGTATTCCTCCACGATGTAAGGCTCGGGCTTGTAGTCGGGACCGAAATATTTGACGTACATGTCCGGGTATTTGTAGCCGACCGATTCGTCGGGGAAGAAGCGCAGCGCCTGATGCACGCGCACCGCCCAGCTCACCTCCTCGTCCACATAGGGCTCGATCAGCTGCGCGCCCCAGTAACCGTGATCGCAGCGGATGAAGCCGGCGACGCCGATGTCGTGGAGGAGGCACGCCAGCACCACCTTCTCGTCGTGTCCGGCCTTGAGCGCCAGCGTCGCGCTTTGCAGGAGATGGTTCATCGACACGAACCGGTGCTTGAAGAAGTCGATGAGCGTGGGCTTGTCCGGCATCTTCGGCAGCCGCGGGTCGGCGCCCATGAGGAAATACTTGCCCGGATTGCGCGCCTGCAAATCGGCGCCGCCGACGTAGTCGAGACTGCCGTCCCCCATGTTGAACAGCGCCGACTTGGTGGCGATCTTGTCGTTGAGCTCATGCATCAACTTCTCTTCGAGCTCGTCCGCCTGCTCCGACAACGTCAGCGGCTTCGATGCGGCGTGCGGTCCCATTCGACTGCTCCTGGTGAAGGCTCGAGCCTTGCGGCGAATTGTCCGACCTCGTTCTCCCCTGTCTACACCGAATTCGAGTCGGGCGAAACTCTCCCCGGCGGGATCGCGCGCGTCTGGCCACAAAGGCGCATACCATCTATGACAGCGGCACGCAGGTCATGCCCCATATCGAAGTCCGCAACGTCTCGCTCGTCTACGACACGCCCGCCGGGGAGGTCCCGGGCGTCGCGGGCGTCAGCTTCGACATCGAGGCCTCGGAATTCCTGTGCATCGTCGGCCCCTCCGGCTGCGGTAAGTCGACGCTGCTCAACGTCATCGCCGGCTTTCTCGCCCCCACCGCAGGCGAAATCCGCATCGGCGGCAAAGCCGTCAGCGGTCACGGCCCCGACCGCGGCGTGGTGTTTCAAGACTTTGCCCAGCTGTTCCCATGGCGCACCGCGCTCGGAAACGTGACCTTCGGGCTCGAGATGCGGGGGGTGGGCAAGGCCGAGCGCGAGGAGATCGCGCTCGCGCAGCTCAAGCTGGTGAAGCTCGAAAAATTCGTGCGGTCGTACCCGCACCATTTGTCCGGCGGGATGCAGCAGCGGGTCGCCATCGCGCGGGCGCTCGCGTACAATCCCTCGGTGCTGCTGATGGATGAGCCGTTCGCGGCGCTCGACGCGCTCACGCGCGACGACATGCAGCGCCTGCTCGCGGAGGTTTGGCGGGAGACGCGCAAGACCGTGGTCTACGTGACGCACAATGTGGCGGAGGCGGTCTATCTCGCGGATCGCGTGGTGGTGATGACGCCGCATCCCGGGATGGTGAAGACCGAGGTGCCCATTCGCCTGCCGCGGCCGCGCGACCCGCTCAGCGTCGAATTTCTGCAATATCAGAAATCGCTGTTGCGCCATCTCGGCCAGGACGCAGGCGCGCAAGCAACGCCAGCGGGATGAAAGATCACACTTGGCACTACCGGCGAACGCGATGATTTTTTTTGACCGCCACCCTAATGGACAGCACGCGTCGATCTCTCCCGGCCTCATGCTGAGGAGCCGCGCCTTTGGCGCGTTCACGCGCCTCTACGACGTGTTACGGCGCGGCGTCTCGAAGCATGAGGCCGCCCCCATTCTTCGAGACGCGCGCGCGCATGTCCCGTTTGCGAATGTGTACGCGATTGCGCGCGCTCCTCAGGATGAGGGCGGGGCAGGCAGCAACCTTGACGCCGCAGGAATTGTTCAGCCTTTGTCTTATATGACCCAGCTCGGCTGTGCACTCCTTCTGCTCTTGCTCGTTGCCGGCGTGGGCGCGGCGCGCGCGGAGGAGCCATATCCCACGCGGCCGATCCGGCTGGTGGTCGGCTTCGGCGCCGGCGGACCCACCGATATTCCGGCGCGCTTCGTCGCCGACAAGCTCGGCGAGGCGCTTGGCCAGCGCGTGGTCGTGGAAAACAAGCCGGCCGCCGCCGGAATGATCGCGACGCGCGACGTGCTGTCGCAGCCGCGCGACGGCTACACCTTGCTCTTGTGCACCCATTTCGACCCGATCAACACCGTCCTCTACAAGAACGCCCAGTTCAAGCTGAGCGATCTCGCCCCCGTCTCGCTCATCGCCAAATACTATTACGGGCTCGCGCTCGCGAACGCGGTCCCCGCCGACGACTTCAAGGCGTTCGTGCAATATGCCAAGGCGCATCCCGGCGAGGTGAGTTACGCCACCATCGGCGCCGGCTCGGCGCAGGAGATTCTCGCCCGCCAGCTCGAGAAGCTCACCGGCATCGCCATGAACCGCATTCCGTTCCGCGGCGGTGCCCAGGTCGTGCAGGAGGTGGTGGCCGGGCGCGTGCATTTCTACGTCTCGCCGACGCTGGCGATCGTCCCGCAATACCAAGCCAAGCAACTCAAGATCCTGGCGGTATCGGCGCCCGCGCGGCTCAAGAACTTGTCCGACATCCCCACGCTGATTGAGAGCGGCGTCGACTTCGTGCGCTTCGGCTGGCTCGGCGTCTGCGCCGGCGCCGGCACGCCGCAGCCCATCCTCGCGCTGCTGCACCGCCACATCGCGACCATCGTCGCCTCCCCCGACTACCGGGAGATGATCGAGAAGGCCGGCTCCATCGCGGTGTCGTCCACGGCGGACGAATTCCAGCACGTGATCGCGCAAACGCTTGACGAGGTGGCGTCCAGCGTCCGCGAATTCGGCCTGCAGCAGGAACAATGACGGGATTAAACCAGCGACGACGAGAATCGCCATCAGGGAGGAGCGAAATGAGCAATGGGCGCGTTGAATTGACACGGCGGCAATGGCTCGTAGCGAGCGCGCTGGCAGTGGCGCTGCCGGCGCGACCGGCGTGGGGGCTGGAGACGATCCGCCAGGGCTTTCAAACTAACATCTGGGGCATGCCCACCTACTACCTGCTCAAATCGGGCCTGCTCGAGAAGCGCGGCCTCAAGTTCGAGGAGTTCGCCGTGCCCTCCGGCAACCTCACCATGCAGCAGATGGTGGCGCGGCAGGTGGATCTCGGCACCTATGCCGCGCAGTCCTTCATCATCGGCCACGACAAGGGCGGCCTGGTCGTGATCGCCCAGATCGAGCAGGTCGGCAGGACCGCACAGGTCGTGACGCGCAAGGATCTCAATCTCAGCCAGGTCAGCGAGCTCAAGGGGCGCAAGGTCGCGAACCAGACCGGCTCCTCCGTCGGCAATATTTTCACCGACGTCATCGCGCCCGCCGCCGGCCTCAAGAAGGGCGACTTCCAGGAGGTGCGCATGGACGTCAACAACATGGTCGCGGCCATGGCCGCCAAGACCGTCGACGCCATGGTCAACGTGGAGCCCTACAACGAGATCGCGGTCGCCGAGGGCATCGGCACCTCCATCATGGATTACTCCAAGGTCGACAAGATGCCGGTGTTCATGGCGGCGACGCCCGACTTCGTCGACAAGAACCCGGATACCGTCGTCGCCTATCTCAAGTGCTGGCAGGAGGCGGCGCGCGACTTCAAGGACAACCCCGGCAAGGTGGCCGACGTGATCTACGCGTTCTTCACGTCGAAGGGCTACGCCATGTCGCGCGAGACGTTTGCCAAAGCACTGGCCAAGGTCGAGGTCGATCCGGGCTTCCCGTCCGACCTCGTGCCGGGCCTGCAGAAGGACGCCGAGGTGCTGCTGCGCGAGAAGAAGATTTCCGCCATTCCCGATTGGAACAAGGCGCTGCGGCCGGAGCTATGGGCGAAGGCGAGGGGCTAGGGCGTGAACTCATAAACGCGGGCATTGGGCGAATGTCCGCTCTTGGGGCGAACCGGACACGCCGGGATGGCGGGAATGACGTGAATGACCCAAAGCGGACAAGGTCGGATCGAGATCCTGCGGTGCGGCAGCGGCCGCATCCGACATTCGTGGTTTGGGTCCTCCTGGGGGAGGCACAGCATGCGTGCCCAATAAATTCTAGCGCCAATACGGGAATAGGACGGGATTTCGATGAGTCTCCTGGTTACTTCGCCATCCTCGACGGCTCGCCAGGGCCTTTAATCCCCGTTGAGAAGAATTTTTCACGATGGGCGGGAGTCTGGAATGAAGAATTTTTCACAATGGGCTGGAGTTTGGAATAAAGCGAGACTGGGAAGCATCCTTACCATGGTATGGGCAGCCTTACCTGCCCCGGCGGAGCGGTGGACAGAGGGGGTAGCGGCACGAACACGCAGGTTTGGGGCGGATAAATCGATGTGCTGGCCCAACAACGAACTTTCAAAGCAAGCCCGAGTTATGGGGCTCGGGGCGGGTACACCATTGCGGGGCATATGGAACTTTGATCGGGATCAAAATGTCCTGAGCACCATTGAGCTAGCTAAAGCTCATGGTCTCGGATCAACCCAGAGCGGTGGGACGGGCGCCGCGGTCCGACGCAACAGACGAAATGTTGACCACCGCCATCGTGGCCGAACTGCCGCGATTGCGGCGACATGCCCTCTATCTTTCTTACAACCACGCGGATGCCGACGATCTGGTCCAGGACTGCCTCGAAGCAGCCCTGAGCAAGAAGGCGTCGCTGCAAGATCCCGCGAAGCTGCGCAGTTGGCTGTTCTCGATTCTCAACAATTTCTTTCTCATGCGGCTGCGTTCCGAAGCGCGGCGTGGGCAAACGTTGCAGATCGAGGATTTCGCGGACAGCCTCGCGGCATCGGCCTCGTCGGACGATCGGCAATTGGCTCGCGATCTCGCCCGCGCGATGGGCAAGCTCTCCGCCGAACATCGTCAGATTTTGCTCCTTCTGAACGTCGAAGGATATGGCTACCAGGAGGTCGCGGACACCTTGGGAATTCCAATTGGAACAGTCATGTCGCGCTTGGCGAGGGCCCGTCGCCGGCTTCGGGCATTGCTGGAAGGCCACGAATTACAGGTGGTCGACTGATATGATGTCGATCGCGCCTATCACGGAGCAAGAACTTCACGCCTATCTGGACGGCGAGTTGCCGGACGCGCGGCGCGCGGCTGTCGAAGCGTACCTGCGCGAGCATCCGGAGGACGCGCGCCGGCTCGAAGCCTATCGCGCCGATGGCAAGGCGATTGCCCGGATTTTCTCCCGCGCGGGCGCCGCAACGCCCGGGACGCGGCCTTCCAGCTCAAGTTCATGGCGGTCCGTCCCGTGGCGGCTGGCAGCTGCTGCGGTACTGATCCTTGCGGTGGGGGCCGTTGCGGGCTGGTTCGGCCGCGAACGCGTCAACGATACAAGCATGGAACGCTTGGGACATCAGGCGGCCGCCGCTCATCTCATTCTGAATAGTCCAGGCGTAGAGCCACTCGCGACATCGTCGCTGGATGAGCTCTCGCGCAGCATGTCGAGCACGCTCGGAACTCGCGTGCGACTGCGGGATCCAAGCAGCACTGGCTACAAAATCGTCGGCGCCCGCATCGTGCCGCAGGGAGAGGGGCGCGCGGTGCAGCTTGCTGTGCGCGGCCCCGCCGACGAGACAATCACGTTCTACTTCGAGGGGAGGCCGGGCGCCAAGGAAACCCCCTTCCGCCGCATCGCGGGCGAGGGCTTAACCACGCTGGTGTGGGAAGACGACGATCTCGCCTGCGCGATTACCAGCACGCTGGAGCCGAAGAAACTAGAAGAAGTCGGCCGGCGCATCTACGACGCACTTCTGGGTTGAGCGCAGCAAAGCTGAAGGCTCGCCAGCGACCGTTGGGGCTAGGCGCACTCCAGCGCATACTCACCGACATCCATTCCGAAATACCGCCTGTGGGCAACGTCGAGGATGCGATTCACTAGGGCCGAAAAGCTCAATCCGGCGGTTTTGGCAGCCAGCACGTATGAGGCTCCCATGCCAAGCGCGGCCATGGAGTTAATTTCCAGCACGTAGGGTTGCCCGGAGTCGTCGATCCGGATGTCGACGCGCGCGTAATCCCTGCACCGGCAGGCGCGGAAGGTCGCCACCGAAATATCCCGTAACATCGTCGCAAGAGTATTACTAACCTGAGCTGGACAAATCTTTTGCGGCTCGGCGGCGGCGTTGTGGGTTTTGTCTTCCCAGGTGATGAGGTGCATTTCGCGGTCGCCGAAAGCTTGCTCTACCAACGGCAGAATCTCGAGCTCCTCGTTTCCGAGCAGCGCAACGCAAATTTCCCGGCCTTCGATGTATTCTTCGACCAGCGCGTCCTGCTGGTATTGGGCAACGATGGCCTCCACTGCGTCGCTCAATTGCGAGGGTCTCCGCACCAACTGTAGGCCAAAGCTGGTGGACTCGTGGCGCGGCTTTACGACGACAGGGAACCGCAAGCCTCCGGCATATTCGCTGCCATGGCGCATCACGCAAAAGTTTGGCGTCGGCACGCCGGCATCGCGGATAAGCTGCTTGGTGATCACTTTGTCGAGCGCCAAGGCGTGACCGAGCGGGCTCGACCCGGTGTAGGGGACGCCGGCCATCTCCAGCATGGCCGGGACATGTGTGTAGCGACACTCGCCCTGAATTCCATAGGCCATGTTGAAGACCATCCCGGTGGGGCGGCCTTGCGGACCGGGCGGCAAAAAGCGCCCGAGCGCGGCGAGCATTTCCTTATTGCCCTCGCAGAGCAGCGCATCGTGGCCGAATTCCCGCAGCGCCATCAGTACGTTTTCAACAGTCCTGAGCCCGTACCGCTCCGGACACGGCTGACCGAATCGATTGAGCACGCCGGAATGATCGTTGTTCCACACAACTGCTACCCGCATAAGCGCTTACTCCCAAAGTAGTCGGTGCTGCCCCTTTCACTCGCCGGAAATGAGCTGCTCGACGGCTATTGCGTCTTCGGCTGCCCCCGCCGACACAGTCGTCTTCGCGGCGAGCGGGTTTGCTCCCTCGAACACGCGCAAGCTCAAATACTTGTTGATCAGCAGAATGCAGCCAGCCTGTACCAACAGTAATTCCGGGAAGCGCAGGAAGAGCTCCACCACGCCAGGCAAGCTCGTCAAGCTCACGATAACGGAGGCGGCCACCACCGTTGTGAAAGTACGCCACACAGCTTCGCGGATCCCATCCTCATCCAGCACTTTGGCGAAGCTTTCGCAGGTCAAACACAGGGCAATCACGGGAAAGAATACGATTTCGCGCAACCAGTCCACATGCCACCATTTCCCGGCCATCAAAGGCGCGAACAGCAGCGCCGACGCCAAGCTCAACAAAATGGCAACCCGTGAGTAAGTATGGTCGGTCGTGAGCAGCGATCGCAGCACGACGATGATGACGAGCACGAACAGCAAGAACGCCAGACTGATCGGGATGCCGATGATATCGAATGCCATTGCCACCAAGATCGGCCGGAACAGCCCCAGCACCCGAAGGCCGAGGGTGAGGCGAAAGAGCACGACCACCAGGGCACCGAGAGGGACGAACAGCACGTTCTCGGCCGACTTATGAAATTGGGCGGGCAAATCGGCGAGCGAAAACATACCGGCCCAGACCGAAGAGGTCGGAAGCATCGGCAGCTTTGCCAGCGCTATGGCAAGTGGTAGCGCAAACAGCGCCACCAGTAGCCAGTCGCGTTTCACATCAGCGTGCGCACTCTGAATGTCTATTCGCGCGTTGTTCAATGGAGCACTCCTACGTTGCCGTCACGCCGCGGATCGGCAGCACCCCTCACACTTGCGTCGGGCAGGAATTGCAGTGCCTGCACCGAGCCCATCGCGAAATTCAGGCGCGACTTGATGATTGGCTCACGGCGCCGCGCCCGCAATCTTGCCAACAAAGCCTCGGAAGCCGCGGGCCGCTCGATCCATACCTTGCGGCCGAGCAGCCCGTGCACCCGAGGCGCCGATACCGCCTCAACGATGTCGAGTCCGCGATCGACTACGCCGCTGATCACCTGGAGAAGCGCAGAAACGATCCGGCGGCTGCCCGCAGCACCCAACGCCAGAACCTGCCGGTCAGTGCCACCGTCAGCTTGCAATACGAGAGTCGGCGCAGCGTTCGAACGCGGCCGGCACCTTGATCCGAGAGCATAGGGGTGCGGATAGCGAGGGCAGGTGCAAAGATAATTGTTATAGAGAAATCCGAGATCTCGATGCGCCACTTTGGCGCCGAACAGCGATTGGATGGACTGCGTCAGCATGACGATATTGCCAAAGCGGTCGCAGGCCGAGAGATGTGTGGTATCACCGGCCTCTTCGGCAGCCTCATTCACCAGCGCCGTGCTGCGTTGCGGCCCGATTATGTCGGCGGCGATCCGCCGGGCGTAATCATCGCTCAAGTGCTGCCGGCGCAAAGCTTGCGTCAGGCTGCCGGGCGCGTGGGGCCGCAGCTCGCGCTCGCGAAAGACCGCTGACGCGGCAAGCGCGATCGCCTCGTGCCAGTCCTCATCAGTCGATCTGAACCCCGATGGGGCAAGCTGTGCGAGAATATTCAGCGCCAACAGCAGCTGAAGCCCGCCGCCAGGCGGCGGGACGCTTAGGATCCGATGGCCGTTATAAACCGTAAATACCGGTTCCATCTCGACGGGTGCAATGCAATTTCGCAGATCCGCTTCAGTGAGGAGCCCACCATTCGACTGCATGTCCGCGGCGACCTGGCGGGCGATTGCCCCGTCGTAGAATTCCTCGATGCCGAAATCAGCCATTCGGCGCAGCATGAGGCCGAGCTTCGGCTGGCGAAACGTGCATCCGACGCCCGGGGGCAGGCCATTGCGCAAGAACAGCTCAGCGGACGACGATTGGCGCAGAGCATCCGCCACCCACCCAATTTGCCGATGCTGTAGCGGCGTGATCCCATAGCCTTCCTCGGCGAGGCGAATAGCGGGTGCCATCACACGGGCTCGGCTGAGCACTCCGTATTTCCGGTGCACCCAATTCAGCGTCGCGGGTGTCGATGGAATGGTGCAGGAGCGATACCCGCGTCGTTGCTGGCTCGCGCTGACTGTGTCCAGCGAAGCGGCGAGTGGTGCGCAGGAATGTCCGTCGACCACCCGCGTGCGCCCATCTGCAAAGTGGATGAGCAAAACAGTCTGCCCGCCAACACCCGACGCGCTCGGCTCGCACACGCAGAGCGCCCAAGCCGCGCCTACCGCCGCATCAATTGCATTGCCCCCGGTCCGCAGGAGTTCCAATCCGGCCTCCGTGGCTAGCGGGAAAGCCGTCGCCACCGCTCCAAGACCTTGGAACGCAGCCACGCCGCGGCCCTGATGCTCGACGCAGCCCTGGTTGCGAGTCAGCATGCAACGCGTTCGATTTCAGCCTTGGGGCAGATTATCCAGCCAGCAGGCGCCCTCGACGTAGGGTCGGGAAAAAAGCCTGCCGATGTTTTCGGGGTGCTTGCTCTGGTGATAACGCATGTACACGCGGTTGTTGTCGGCCAGATCGAGGATCTCAATCTTCCCTGTGTAATGCGACATAATGTATTTGAATGTCTTTTGAATGCCGCTCAGGCGCCGGTTGATGCCGCGGACAATGTCGATCCCTCGCCGCAGCGGCACCTGGAAATGGGAAGCGGCTTTCACTGGCCTGCCCTGGAACAAGTAGTAGGGCCGCACACCGATGGCGTGGCACTTGGCGAACGTCGCAGCCAGGATCTCAGCATCATCGTTCACTTTGCCAAGGAGGACGGATTGGTTCAGGAACTGCACGCCATGAGCGCGCAGGTTGTGAATATTGCGCTCCGCTTCCGCGGAGATCTCGCCGATATGATCGAAATGCGCCACGATCACCGCCGCCTTTCCGGCATTGTGAATCCGCCGGAACATGGCGGGCAGAGCAGGGTCTTCGAAGCGCTTGGGCGCGAAGGCGATCGCTTTTGTACCGAAACGGATCGAATTCAAATGCGGGATCGGCAGCAGATGATCGAGGATCTCGTTGAGTTTCCGGGTACTCAGCACGAACGGGTCACCGCCCGATAGCAGCACGTTATTCATCTCCGGATGGCCGGCAATATATCGGCCCACTTGGGCGAAATCGGGCGCAACTTCATCCGAATTCTTGCCGACGATGCGCTTGCGGAAGCAATAGCGGCAGTACGATGCGCAGCGATCCGTCACCAGCAGCAATCCGGTCTGGGGATATTTGTGCTGAAGGCCGGGCACAACCGTGTTGTCGTGCTCGCCGCTTGTATCCAGGCTGCCAGGGCTTTCGAATTCCCGGAACGACGGCTCGACAATGTACTTGAGCTGGTTGTAGTAGCCGCTCTTCTTGATCTGCTCGCGGTAGAAACTGGTAACGTGATAGCGTGTGATGTCGTTTGCCGCCAACTCGTCTTCGGTGACGAGGCGCGGCCCCTCGATGAATTCCATGACTGTTGCGCGCGGTTTCAGCTGAGGCCCAGAGATCGCTGATTCTGGCGAATGGTCGAGCTTGGCTACCGATGTGCTGAGCATAAAATCCTACCGCTTTTTGGTGATGACCTAGACGTCGATCGAATAGGACGTCTGAATTGGGATGCGTGACCGGCCGGGTCTATTCCGCCGCAATCATGAGTTCACGCGTATGTGAACATCCGCGCTTATCGCGTAGCGCGACCGGCCTGATGGACATATACGAAATCGCACAGCGCCGTCACGAAAGCGCCTCCCGTTCCGGAGGCTCAAAGAGCTGACGGCGGTGTTAAATCGACCTCGACTAAAAGCGGAATTCCTTCAGTTCAATTCGCATACTGGTTGATCAATTCTTGAAGCCTAGCGGTTATCTTCGCATCGCGCGCTTGGACCAACGCGACGAGGAGACTGGCTTGTGACCGCCATGTGCGAAATCGCACAGGCGCATGTGCATTGATCGACGATGGTGAGTGCAAGCATTCCCGCGTCGGAGGTGCGAACATGATGACAAAGCAGAATCTGTCGAAGATAGCCGATGTGGTTCTACTGTCTTTGCTGGCTCTAGCGGCAGTGTTTGTCACGTTGAGCGCGGTCTTGGGCCCGCCGTCCCTATGGATGCTCGCGCGATGAATGTAGCGGTGGACTACAAGCGGATGGTTGGTGACCGCACTCGTGCCTGGTAGTCTCGCAGGTAGCATGGCTGCGGGCTGCGCTTGTGACAGAAGCAACCTTCAAAGCGCCCCGGTCGACGATAAAATTCGCTCAAGTTCGCGCTTATCTCTGAAAACCGCGACCTTGATTGGATCGGCTTTTCCTGCGATCGCAACACTATTCGTCTGGACTTGAGTTGTGCCCGGCCCAAGCAAATCGAGCGCCGCGACGGATGCGACCAGCGTACAATCGAGCTCTTTCGACTGGGCCTCTAGCTTGGCGGCGACATTGCCCGTATCGCCCAAGAATTGCAGGGATTGAGATTCCCCGGTGCGAACCAATCCGACGACGGCCAACCCGACATGGACGCCGATACCGACGCGCAGCGGGGCCCGCAACTCATCTGCCAATTCCGCGCTGAGAATCTCCAGCCCATTCCAGATTTCGAGTGCAGCCCGAAACGCGTTGCGCGCCGCCGACGCAATCGCCCCGTCCACGCCGAAGACGCTCATTACGCCATCGCCAGCAATGCTGGTGGCGTGACCTCCATTCCGCCGAATCGCTTGTGTGACCGCCTGAATGTATCGGTCGAAGATGAATAGTGCATCGAAAGGTAATCGGCCGGTGGCCAGCCGAGTGGACTCCCGCAAATCGACAAACATAGCTGCGATTTGGAGCTCCCGTCCGCCCGCAACGGCGGCGTCGAAGCGGAGCGCACTAGAGGCAGAGCCCCTTCCCGCCGAAACCAGCGGCTCGACGGCGATATCGGCCGTTGGCCTCAGCTGACACGCAAGGCGCACCGATGGCGGAGCCCCAATTCGCTTTAGCGTGACGCGCTCCACCGGATTGGGAGCCGCGAGACGTCGCGCACTCTCGACGATGCGGACTTTGCAGGTCGAGCAACGGCCGCGGCCGCCGCACACTGACGCGTGCGGAATCCCGGTCCAGCGGCTTGCTTCCAGCACGGAGAAGCCGGATGGGACGGTAACGACACGATGTCCGGGATAGGTGATGCGCACTGCGCGGAAGCGCTTAGCGTGCCAATTGCGCGCCGCACGCAGGCCGAACACTACGATCACCAAACCGAGATAGGAGACGGCCATGCCGTCGGCGATCCGGACCACTGACGCGGCATATTGCGCTTCTTTGCTGTCCGGCGCCGGACCAAGAGAAGCGGCATAGGCCGGATCGCGCAGCACCGCCTCGCGAAGGTTAAGTCCAGCGTTGACAACGCCCAGAATGGCCAACACCGGAACAAGCGTCGCCAGCGATGCGAGCGCGCCTGTAAGGCGATAGTACGCGCGTTTGGTGCGCAACCAGGCCCTCAAGCCGATGCAGCCATGAATCCAAAGCACCAGCAGGAGGAGGAGCTGCCGGGGGAGTGCAAAGTCCGGCGAGACGACCCAAAACTTGTTCAATATGGGGAGGTAGCCAAGCTCGCGACTATACTGAAACTCCCCGAGGCGGATACCGACAGGGTGCGATATGAGCAAGAACGGAATTGTCAGGCCGAGAGCCAACTGCCACGCTTCGTTTGCTGGCATACGCAAATGCCGTCGGCGGTAAAGCGCGTAGAACCCGAGGAACCCGTGCGTAAAAAAAGCGGTATAAAGCACGATCAGCCCGGCACTAGTTTGCCACGGCGCGAGCAACACGGCGCTCGCCGCCTGCATGGCATCAACCGACCGGATGCCGAAAGCATGATTGATGAGATGCGATGTCGCAAACGCGAATAGGATCAAGCCTGTCGTCAGGCGGACGGGACGCTCGAGGCGTCGAGCAACGTCGATCGCGTTGCGTCCTTGCGCAGAATGGTAAATGCGCATGAGACGAAAAACCGAAACGCTTGCAACGGTTGGTCTGTTCCGCTCGCTGGATGCCGCGAATATCGACCTTCTCGACACCCAATGCTCCTGGCGCCGGCTATCCCGTAACCAATGGATCGTCGATTATCAAGACACCAGCAACGACGTGTTTTTCATTGTGAGCGGAGCGGTCCGCGTTAAGCTGCAATCGGCTTCCGGCCGTGAGGTCCTGCTGCGGGAGATCAATGCCGGGGATTTTTTCGGCGAACTGGCCGCGATCGACAATGAGCCCCGTTCGGCAGGGATCATCGCCGTCACGGATGTCACGGTAGCGCGGATGCCGTCATCGGTTTTTCGCACCGCAGTTCACTCATATCCTGACGTATGCGACCAACTCCTTGCGTTACTTGCGAGTCAGATTCGGATGTTGGCCAATCGTGTGAACGAGTTTACCACGCTTGATGCCCGACACAGGATCTACGCGGAATTGTTGCGCTTATCGCGACCCGAAACGGGAAGACCAGGGCAAGCCGTGGTCTCGCCTCCACCCTCGCACGCGGAGATCGCGGCGCGCGTCAGCATCCGCCGTGAAGCGGTAACGCGAGAGCTCAAGTCGCTCGAGCGAGCGGGCCTCATCGAGCGGCGCCGAGGTGCACTCGTGCTCACCGATACCCGTCGGCTTCGGCAATTGATCGAACAAGCATCCGAGTTTTGAGACATCGGCTATTCGACAGCGGAACACCCCGGCGGAACTCATATCAAGTGCCGCCTTTTGCAAGCAAACTGTCATTCTCGATAATTTGCATCACCTCTTCAACGCTCTCGCGCACGTCGGAGTGGCCGTTCAGCAGCTGTATCTTTGAGTGAACACGCTGGTCTGCGCCAGTATTCTTCGCGCACATCACGAACACGATTTGATCAAGTTTGATATAAACGACGTCACCATCCGGGCGATGCAAAGCGATCCACCCCTTCGGTCCGCGCGGCGTTGCCGAGCGAAACGTTTTACCGGATGCGTCGGGGGTCAGGTGCTGCGGCGCAAAAACGAAGCTGTCGATTTGCGCCTGTGCATCGGCGGCCTGCGCTGAAGCAGGTGGGATTGCGATCCCCGCCGTGACAAACACTGCCGCTAGAACAAGCAAGGACAGCAGGGCCACATCGGCTATTTTGGAGAGCTTCTGCTTCGTTAGCATGATCGCACCTCCGACGAAGGGAATGCTCGCGCTCATCATCGCCGATCGATTCCCTGCCTGATGTGTGATTTCGCACAGGGCATTCCCGACCATTTCGCCAAGCCCCGTTGCCGGTGTCCGCTAAGAATTAAAAGCAGAACGGCTTAAACGAGCGCTGCCGCTTTCCGGCAGGCACCGAGTCTCGTCTCGTCCATCGCGGTCGGGATAGCGGCCGCCAGGAACATTGGGTGTCGGCACAGTCTCGAACTGTCGCCGCCAGCTCGCGAGCGCCGACGATGAGATCGAATAAAGCCCGGAGCCCGTGGGTTGTATGCTGCGGTGCATAAGTCCGCTTTTGGCACAAAGCGGACCTAGTCGCCCCGTCCACCTTTGTCCGCTTTTGGGGGAAAGCGGAACATACGCTGCTCGCCCGCTCTGACCGTCACCGACGCGAATGACCCAAAGCGGACATAGACGGGACTGAAATCCCGCAGCGCAGCGGGCTGCTGGCGCATCGGTGTGTGCTATCGCTTGGGTTAGCACCACAGGAGGGTCAGCAGCGCCCCACCTCGTTGCAGAACGATTCAGATTATGTTTTGTCTTACTTACGTTGAATCTTGTCCCGAATACTCTGGGTCATACTGCCCATCGCCGATGCCCGCGCCGTTTTCGCAGTGGGTTGATGCACACCGCGGATGCGGCGTGATCATGGTGTGCAGAATGCCGTGTAATCAGCTCACACTATGTCTGCTGCAACCAGAATAGCCCCAAGGGTGAATGCTGCGACGAGATATTTCTTCATGGCAAGTCCCATACCGTCAGGCTGTTCATCTAGTCTGATTGACAGCTCTTACCCGGCGTGGCCGACCCTTTCTTCCACGCTGCCTGCGCCTAGATGGAGAGCCGAACACCAAAAAGGCGATGCAGGCGTCGCGACTATACCTCTCGCAAATCAACAACCGCTACGTCGACGCGCTCCGGGACAGCAAGCTGCGAGGTCGAGTTTGGAGGCGCGCCGGGCTGCTGGGCAAGTCCGTCTGTGAGATAGTTCACGCAGAGTAGAGATCCGGGTGATATAATACGTTCGCCAGGGCGACCGCCTCCTTCGGCCCTTGGCGGCATCGGCAGAGCATAGCTCGTGCCATTGCACCCGATACGGCAAATTGGAGGCCACGCGAGAGGCACAAGATGAGCGCAACGAAACTCTTAAGAGTTTCAGCAGCTCTCTACGCCATGTTCATGGGAGCGGGCCACGCGAGTGCGGGGCCCGTTCGCCCGTTGGCCTCTCCCTGTATCAGCTTCAAAGAGGAGAAAGCCATGTCGTATCGAATACCAATCTCCTTCGCAGCCGCCGTTATTGGCATGTCGTGCCTTGCCACCGATGCTTCTGCACGAGGCGGAAGCGGCAGTGGCGGTGGTAAAGGAGGGACGGTGAATCAGACTAAAAACGTCCCCGGCGGTGTCTCTCCCACAGCCAATCAAGGCGGTGCGGCGGCGGGAGCGAGATACTATGCACCCGCATCCTATAACAGCAATGCTGCGTGTGGACGCTATCCGTATCCACCCTGCAAACGGTGATTGCAAGACGTAGGTCGCCCCTCGTGAGAGGCGCTCGATCACCCAGCTTCAGCAATCCTGTTTCGCTGCATTTACTGAGGGTCGGTCAGACGGGCCAGAACGCCGGACGCGTCCGACTTACGCGTCCATGTAGCGCCGCTTCGCGCCGCACCAACAACTGAGACCCCCAACCGCGTTGCGCCTGATTGAGATCATCATGCCCTTCAAGGGCTAAGCGTTCGCGCAACGCGCAACCCGAGATCGGCGCCATGATCGTCGGAGGAGTACCAGAAGCGCAGCGCCGACCGCAGCCCCACCGGATAGCCGATCCAAGAGCCGCCGCGAATGACGCGCTCGTTGCAATTGCCTTCTGCCCAGGGCGAGCCGTCGGTGGGTGCGCCTTCGTAGTCGGCGTGCAAGCAATCTTCCACCCACTCCCAGACATTGCCATGCATGTCGTAAAGGCCGAACGGGTTGGGCGCGAACGAGCCTACCGGCGCGGTTTGGCGGCCGTCCCACTCGCTGCCGCAGCCGTTGCAGTTGGCGTTGTTTTTGCCGAGCTCGTCGCCCCAGGAAAAGGCCGTCGTCGTGCCGGCGCGAGCCGCATACTCCCATTCGGCTTCCGAGAGCAGGCGGTAGGGCCGGCCGCTCATTTCGGCGAGCCAAGCCACATACTGCTGGGCGTGATCCCAGCTCACATTGATCACCGGCCGCATCCCCCGTCCCATATTGCTGTCGGGCACGCGCGCGCAGCCGCCAACGGCGACGCAGGCATCCCACTGTTCGAACGTGACCTCGAACTTCGACACCGCGACCGGCTGGGCGATGGTAACCCGGTGCAGCGGACCTTCATTGTCGTAATGGTCCGGATCATCGGCCGACGATCCCATCATGAACTCTCCCGCAGGCAGCACGACCATCTCGGGGCAATCCTTGGCGCATTCCCGGAAAGTATCCCCCGGCTTCAACGCCCGCTCGGCCGCCGCGGTGAGCACATATGGCCGCACTTGCGCGAGCATGTAGGGCCGCACAGTCGTGTACCAGCTCACCTGTTCCCGCAGGTAACCCTGATTGATCCAGCCGATCAGTCCAGCGATGCTGCCGATCAACAGCACGTAGACGAGTGCCTGCACGCGCCGTGCCTGGCTCCGCGCCCTCCTTTCACGCCGGGAGCTCTGATCGATGAAGGCTTGGTCGATTACCGGCAAATCGTCCCTGCGCTTTGCAAACCAGCTTTGGGCCTGGGTCAGGGCCGCGCCCATGAGGAGCGCGTCGTTCTTTGAACTGTCGAGCGTTTCCTGCCACGCCCGGCGCGCGGCCTCGAGCCCGGTCTTCCAAGCGAGGAATTCGCGCTCGGCAGCAATCCAGTTGCGTAGCTTATTCCAGCGCCGGAAAATCGCCTCATGCGCCACCTCGGCGTAAGTCTCGCCGTCCTCGGGTGTTGCCGTAACGAGAAGCCGGTTGGGATGATCGGCGAGCTCACTAACCAGACGCCATTCCTCATTCGTAAACTCGGAGCGCGCTGCGCGACGTCGCGTCGGCTCCTCGCCCTCACGCACGGTCGCAAGTTTCAGGCTGAAGATGCGGCGAAGCTCGTCCTGGGATTTGGGGTGGTTGGCCAGAAAGGCATCGGCGCGATCGACCAGAACGCCTCCGAGTTCGAAGGATTGGGCGGGAAGACGGAGCACCCCGTCCCCGCGCTTCACCATCTGCGTCCACATGTCATCAAGCGAATAAGACAGTAGTGGCAAGGCACCCACGTCTTTGACCGAATCCTCAGCGGTGCGCCGAGTAATGATGTCCACGAGGCCAGCGGTCTCGAACCGAGCCGAGAGCAGGTTGGCCGGCCGGCTCACGACCTCGCGCAGCGCCGCCTCGCGCAGCGGCGGCACATCGATTTGCAGACGCACCTTGTAAAGCGGTTCGTCTTTCTGCAGCTCGCCGAGAAAGTCCGCGCGCATGCTCATCAGCATGGACAGACGCGGATCGGCAACGCCCTGTGCAATCACCTCTGAAAATCGGCGGCGCTGGTGCTCCTCGGCGCGCACGTACAGCTCCTCGCCCTGGTCGACATAGAGGAAAAAGGCGGGGGGCTTGGTCCGATCTAATTCTTTGTAGCGGCGCTCGGTGGCATCAAGCAGATCGCGCAGCGTGGCCTTGCCGTCGCGCAAGAGCGCGATCCAGCCATTTTGCTGTTTCACCCGCTCGGGGTCGGTCGCGCCAAGTTGCCACGTATCTAGAAACGATTCGACCAGTGCCTTGAGCGGCTCGGTTCCAGGCTTGAGCGCGAGGAAGCACCAGCGGCGGCTCTCTCGGAAGGCGTGCGGCCACGCCGGCGCTCTATCTACCTCCTCGGGCCATGCCTGGCGCTTGAGCCCCGCCAGCACGCCCGCCTGCGCCAGCGAGGACTTACCGACCCCCGAATTGCCGAGCAACACCGGGAGCCGGTCCATCGCCACGGCGAGCGCGGAGAGCGCATCAACCGTTTCCCGCTCCCGGCCGAAGAAGTAGTCGCTATCTTGCTCCTCCATCGCGGCAAGGCCACGATAGGGTGACGTGTAGCGCCACAACTCGCCCGGCCGTGTGCTACTGCCGGAGGCCGCATCTAACAGCCGAGCCAGATCCTTTTCGGATGACGGGTCAGGGGTGATGATCCAATGCAGGCGGCGCAGGAAGGGCAAACCGGGCGCGGTCTGGCCTTCAAGCAGCACCAGGATCACCGGGAAATCGGGGCGCTTGACCCGTTTGTCCAGCGCCTCGTCGTATTCGAGCACCTGCCAATTGCCGACGCCGTTCTCACCCACCAGCAGGATGAAGGCGTCCGCTTGCGCGATTTCCTCGCCGAGCGCTTTTGACCAGAAGCCCCCCGCGCGCAGAGTCGAGGGCGCGAAGAACACACGAGCGTCAGTATCCTTGCGCTCGAGTGCCACCTTGAGGCGCTCGGCCAGCGCCTGATCGGGCGAATGGTAGCTTAAAAACCACCGTCGCATTCAAACCAAGTTTCCGTCGGCATTAGAACCTCGTCAATCCAGCCTTTTTGGGGCGAGACTTGATTTTGCCCCGCAACCATTGCCCATCGCCAAAGCATGATCCTCCAGGTAATAAACACCCCTATAGATGATTTGACTTCGCTGTAGGCCGGCAATCATGGCTACTCTGCGCAGTGGCCCACTCAACAAAGCTCTCTGCTGTCTTCGAAAAAGAGTTCGGCTCCAGCGGGGGAAAAATCGCCGGACCCCAAGGGGCTGTCTTTCAGTAAATGGTCTGTGCGCAATGACTCGCAACAATACTGCTAGGACGCTCGGCTTACGATTCCGCCAGGCGTGCCCGCGATCGCTGACGAAGTGATCGAATGACGGGGAATTTTGCTGCGGTGCATGAGTCCCTGGCGCAACATTGATTTCACGCGGCTATTTTCCCAACTGGTGCCAAATCGGCCCATTTCGTTTCAATAGGTTGCGAAGATTTTCCCAACTGTCGCAGCCGCCTCGAACGCCAACGGGCGGCCTTTCCACCTAGCCTGCTCCACGTCAGCGGGTCCTTTCCCAATTGGGGCTTCCGACAAAACATCAAGGGCAGAGCTGGGCACGGCGAGTCGTGTTGTTTTGATCAAGTTGCCGCAGTCCGAAACTGCGCCACAACATACGATCGTCATTGAAGAATTGTCAGCTTGGCCGTAAACTTGAAACTTGATCAATTGGAACAAGATTTTCGTTGCCGCAATGGCTCCTAATCTGAAACATCCCGGTTGGGGAGGCCGCCGCCCTGGAGCCGGTGGCAAGCCCGGCAGACGAAAGCTCCCCATGCCAGAGATGCCAGGAGTGCGGCTGTTCGACCCTCGGCCGATTGCACTGAGGGCAAGGGATTACACACATCTTGCCTTGGCCGGTTTGGTGCGGACGCTGTGTGATCCGAAGGCCCCGTATCCCGCGGTCGTGAATGCTGCTCGAGAAATGCTCGACCGCGGCTACGGGAGGGCGGTAGAAATGAAGCGAACGCTCAACATGGGCGCTTTCGACGGCTACAGCGATGCCGATCTAGATGAACTCATCGCCCGCCTGCAGTCTCTCGAGAACCCTGCTCCCGTCATTGACGGAACTGCAAGCCAACCGCCAAATGCGCCGCAACCCTCTGACCTAGGTGGAGCTGATGGGGCTCAAGCCAGCAGTTCACCCCAGGCTCGTCATCCAAGCCCTACAAGAGACGGCAGAAGGCAAAGTTGACCGCTTTGCCGCCAGGCTCAGCCAAATCAACCTTCGTCTTGATATTGTTCCAGCCGTGGTATTTGAGCCAGGCCCCCGGCGACCGCCTCGCGCGTACGCGGAACGTCCTGGCCGCCAGCCACACGACCGGGCTCGCCGCCTCTTCGGCCGGGGCTACTGCTCGGCGGCTACCTTAACCCCGCCAGTCTTGCGCTTCACGCGACGCTGACGCTTGCGTCGAAAGGGCGGCTGATCCGCTGAACAGTGGAAGGATCGACGCCAAACCGTGCAGCGATCCTGCGCACGCCCTCTGTGCGCCCCGGCTTGTTCAGAGCCTTGCGGATTCGCTCGACTAGTGCAGGGGCTAGTGGAGGCCTGCCGAGACGCTTTCCTTCGCTCTTAGCCCGTTTTAGGCCGGCGCGGACGCGTTCCTGGATGATTGACCTTTCGAACTCGGCAAACACGCCCAGCATCTGGAACATGGCCTTGCCTGCGGGCGTCATGGTGTCGAGGCCTTGCTGATGCAGAAACAGATCGATCTTCAAGGCATGCAATTCGGAAAGAAAACCGACCAGGTCCTGAAGGCTGCGGCCGAGCCGATCGACGCTCCAGGCCATGACCAGATCGAATTGCCGCTTGGCGGCGTCGCGACACAGGCGATCGAATTCGGGGCGGCCGTCCCGGCCCTTAGCGCCGCTTATGCCATGGTCCCTATAGACGCGGACGACCTCGCAGCCCATGCGGGCAGCGATCTCGCGAAGCTCATGCTCCTGGTTCGCCGTAGTTTGCTCGGTGGTCGAGACCCGAAGATAGAGAACAGCGCGCTTCATCGAAATACCTCTCCCATTTTGCTACCGGAGAGAGTACCACAACCGTAGTCAAAAACAGTCTGTTTTCCATACGCTAAATTCGGCGTGCAAAATGACGCGTTTTGCTGGCTTTTCGGCAACACTATTTTGAGGGGTTTTTTCGTACAGTTTCTGCATGGGACTGATGTCCGCTTTCGGAGCAAAGCGGACATCGCAAGGGGGTCGCGAGCATGTCGATAAGACGCGAATGACCCAAAGCGGACATTGACGGGACTGCAATCCCGCAGTGCAGCGGTCTCGTATGTGCTATCGTTTGGTAGCAGCACAGGAGGGGTCGGCAGCGCCCCACTAGACTTGGCCGCTGCGCCACGGACAAACTGTGCAATCCATACACACTGACGGATCAAGATGATGTTTGACCTGGACCAGTTTATCGCCGACTGCCGTGCCTCTCTGGTTGAGGATGCAACGCACAAATCCGTTCGCGAGGTGGTCGCTCGCGCAGTTTCTGACCCTGGGGCCGTTCTCAAAGGGTTAGGCGAGCCGCAACGCTCCGGAATACAGAAAATCTACCACTCAGGCGATCTCACTATTCTCAATGTCGTCTGGGGACCGCGAATGACAATCTCGCCCCACGACCATCAAATGTGGGCCGTTATCGGCATATACACGGGCCGCGAGGACAATATCTTTTGGCGGCGGCTCCCGGGTGGCAAGGTTGAAGGCGGGTGCGCGAGCGCTTTGCGAGAAGGATGCGGAGCCTCTCGGACACAACATCAT
>Ga0306920_100000161_pt1 | contig 80081 bp, 74 predicted proteins | sample flu12Cox44000170_FD_204666 | JGI IMG/M metagenome (GOLD analysis project Ga0306920, IMG submission 204666) | Lab enrichment of tropical soil microbial communities from Luquillo Experimental Forest, Puerto Rico - flux4day.12C.oxic.44.000.170 (v2)... | ecosystem: Environmental > Terrestrial >...
AAGCTTTGACAGAGCCGACCCTGTTAGAGATGTCCGGTTAGGCGACTTACCGCGAGTTAGTACCGCAATGTGACAACGCCTGATTTCGCCAACTACGCGTTCGACGAGTAGCGGAAGTCGCCTTTACTGACCCCTTGAAACAACAGGGTGGGATTGAATCATCTCTCTCCCACCCTGTTCCAAGGGACCGGCGCGGCCTCGTTACGGTGAGGTTGTACAGGCATGGGCGGCATTGTCGTACTCCGGTTGCGCTACATACGCCTTGCCGTTGAGCGTGACGTTGCTGGGATCGAAATACACGTTGGTAGCGGTGAACAGCAGGAAGCTACATTCGTCTCCGATCTCTTGCCCAAAGAGGCCGTTGTCGAGGCTATTCCACCACGCCGTCCCATCGGGGTCGGTGATGGTTTCAAAGACTTCGTGTGAGAGCACGTTATTCGTGGAATCGGCGACCTGTCCATTCGGAGTTCCTGGCCTTGAACTGCAACCAACGCTGCCCTGAAAGGGCTCGACGCTGTACAGAACGTGCCCGATGTCGCTGAAGTCGGCACTGCCGTGGTAGGCGCAGAAGATGAAGGTCTTGGGGTCATCGGGTGAGTAACAGACCTTGTAACCCAGATTGAAGCACTCGTCCTGTCCCGGCGGCAGGAACACATGGTATTCGTTACCGTAACCAGCTTGACCGGTAAACGACGCCGCAGCATGCACAATGGCTAGCATATCGGCGTCGGTGAACGGGGCGGCGTTCGGATGGTAATTGACCGTGAAGTGGGTGTTCGACACCGTGTAGGGTCCACTGCCGTCGGTGTACTGATCAACGACATGGATGAAATTGCTCAACCCGAGATCGCGCAAGAAGCCTTCCGGATCGCCCCAGCAGCTGGCAATGGTGCAGCCGCCGTTCGGGTTCATGTAAATCGCATGGTGTTGCATAAAGGGCACGACGTGACCGCCGTGGTACTGAAGGTCGGCTGGATACCGCGGGCCTCCCGAATCAGGCGCGGCGAACGGAGCTACGGTGGCGGTTACATTAGGTGAATTGGAGATCGCGGCCAGGCCCGTGCTTCGGCCGGCTGCTGTATGGGCAGGCCGAGCATGGATTTTCTGGTTCTTGGCTGCCCCGGCTGCCGCGTAATCGGTAGAGGAAGGCGTCAGTTTTAGTTCATGGGATGCAGATTGCTTCGCTTGAAGATTTGTGGCGCACAACAGGGCCAGTAGCACAGTCCCGGTTGCCGCCAGAAGTTTGGGGAAAGAGCGCGAAGATTTACTACTAGTCAGTGGTTTCATAGAGTGCTCCTCTTCATGAATCGCACAGTGAGAGTTTCTTGCTTCGGCCATGGGAGGCCCATTCGATGGTATCGGCGGGGGACAATACCGGCGGCACGTAACTTATTCTTTACTCTAAACTATTGTCAAGAGGAATCGCGGAAGGCAGGTAGAATTTTGCGTGACACTTCGCCTAGCGCCTCTTAACCACTAGGTTGCTAGATCCTCGAAGAGTGAATCTCTATCATGTAAGGCGACCTATCGTGACTGCGAAATCAAGGCAGCAGGTAAGGGCCAGTCTAGTACTCACATCATCTCTGGCACGAGTCATGTGCCCAACTCCTGATCAACGGGGTATCTCTAACGAGGCCGGCCTGTGTCAACGGGTTTTGTGTTTTGTTTTCTCTCTATCGGAGTCTTTTCTTCTCCCTCTTGTGCACACTCGTGCGCTCGCGCAGAGGTCTTCTGTCCCTAGAGCGATCTTTGGTTTTTGAGCCGTGTTCACCCTACTCGCTCAGCCCTGTGTTGGTTCATCGCTGTGGTGTCGCCCACCAAGCATCTCTTCGATCAGTGCAGACCATGATGAAACGTTCGATCTCCCTAGCCTTCCGGGAGGCGGGTAGCCTAATCAACCGGTCGATGACAGTTCGCACCGAACCCCGTTTCAGGCATCCCCACCACAGGCCGCACCACTTACTTGCATCTGTCCGCGACGACAGAACTCCAGATAATCGATTTCATCCCGCAACATGATCCACAGCCGGATCCCCAGCTTGCGTGCCACGGCCACGCGTGCTTTGCCCAGACCTTTTTGCACCAATTTGCGCCGATAGAAGCGCTTGAGTTCCGGATCGCGGCGTACCGCATGTGCCCCTGCTTCACCCCAAAGAAAGCGTAGCAGTGGACTGCCTTGTTTGGTGATCCCACCCAGCCGCTGCTGTCCTCCACTGGAGTATTCCCGTGGGATTATCCCCACATAACTGGCCAGGGCTTTGGCATCGGCGAAACGCTTGGGGTCGCCCAGGAATACTTCCGTAGCTAGGGCCGTGACCGGCCCCACGCCGGGATGTGTCATCAGCCGATGTGCAGCGGAACGATTCTCCGCTTGCTCGGCCACCTGCTGGGTCAGCTTTTCGATCTGCGACTCGATATTCCGATACATCACCTGCAACGCACTCCGCCGGCAGGCGGTGTGGGGCATCAAGGGCAAGAATGCGATCTTCTCTTGTCCGTCCTTGCTCCACAGACTAGGACCTCGTCGTAGACCATTGGCCAAGGCGATCGCCTGCAGCGTGTTCTGTATGCGCGTGCGCATGCGCACCCATTGATGACGGTGCAGTAGCAGAGCGCGTAGATCGAACAGCTCTTTGCTGGGCAGCCAGATGGCGGGAAAACGGTTTTCTGCCAGCAGCTTCAGAATCAACTCCGCGTCGCGCCGATCATGCTTTTGTTTGCGGGGTTCCGCCGCACGAATCTGCGCCGGATGGCCAACCCGGCACTCGATCCCCAGCTCCTCCATCAGATTCAGAAACCACGGCATTGATCCGCCAGCCTCGATGCCGACCAGCACGGGCCGCGGCAGACTGGAATAAAACTCCCGCACCTGGTTGCCTTCGTGCAGCAAGATCAGATTGGCTGTTTCTCCAGTGGTCGTCTCCAACATTGCCAGTGTTTGCTGGCGAGCGTGCAAATCGCATCCTATAATTCGCATTCGGCCTCCTTCGGTCCGAGCGCTGTTAGGGTGAACACCGAAACAGCCTACTCGAGCCGTTGTGAGGCCAGCTTCGTTATGACATCAACCGGACCACGTCGCTCTTGCGGTGTTTCCAGTTTTTTCGATTTCCTGCTTATTCCCTCAATTCCAGTGACACCTGAGACCTGCCAGGATAGGTGTTGGTAACAGGGATTATCACCACCTATCTCGTTTCGAGATAGCTGGTAGTGTGAGGATTTCTCGACATCTATCTGGAGCAACATCATCTGCAGGAGTATGATCCGCCTGTTCCCGAACTTTTTGTGGGGAGATTCGAATGAAATATCTCCTAAGCGCCTCGCTTCTGTTTCTTCTCGTAACGACCTCGAACGCCCAATCCAAAGCAGATGAAGAAGCGTTGGGCAAGCTTCCACAGGCATTTTGCGCCGCATGGGCCAAGCATGACGGCCACGCACTCGCCCAAATTATGGCTGAGGATGTCGATTTCGTGACCGTTGCCACGACCTATCTGCACGGCAGGCTGGACTTCGAAAAGTTCCATATACGCTTGCTCAACGGACGCTTCAAAGACTCGACAATCACTCCGCTAGAGACCACGACTCGTTTTCTACGACCTGATATGGCCGTTGTTCATTGGAGCTGGAAAATCGCGGGGGATAGGAACACGGATGGTACGGCGCGTCAGCCTCGCTTTGGTTTGATGACGCTGGTTGCAGAAAAGCAGAACGGCAATTGGTTGGTCGTGGTGGGTCAGAATACTAATGCCATTCTCGGCATACCCCCTGAACTTCAAGACATCAAGACGCCGATTGCGATTCCCGGAACTACACCGGGGGACTAGCTACCTTTGGGCGGACAACGGTCTCGGATCTCATGACTGTGACGGCCCCCGGATTACACTGAACTAAGATCTCTTGGCCCCGGTCACTGTGCCCTATTTTGTGCCCACCCTCGATCAGAAAGCGTAGCAAACGGATGTAGTGCGGTAGCTTTGCGAATCGACTGTACTGACGTGAAAAATCAAGACAATATCTCACAATCGCGGTCTATCGTGATTCGTCTTGGACGGTCTCTTAATCAGCGGGTTGGAAGTAAAAGTCCTCCCCGGCTCACCACGACTTCCGCTAAGTCATTCTACTCTGTCAATTTTACCTTGTGCCGAAGCAAGCGCCGATTGTGCAGATTTCTGCGGTTGAGCGAAATGCGTTGGCCGTCTGAAACAGAATTTTTCAGGTCCCGGCGAATTCACGCGCCAGAGACGTCGTTAGACTACAAAACGAAACTCAGCGTGCCCCAGCTACGTTCGAGCGGATCGGTCTTGCGGTAAATCTATGATCGGCACCCACTTGTGTCAGCTGGCCTCTTGAAGTACAGAGGCGATGAAATCCACCAGCGTCACTTGGTCAACCCAACTTGTTTTGTGCTGCGGATCTACGTGGGTGAAAGCCGGCGTGAGTAACGTGGCGCGCAAATTTCGGCGGGGCACTTCCTTTTCGAGCCAAAGGCTTTCCGCGGGCGGGATCACGGTGTCCGTGGAGCCGTGAAGTATGAAAACCGGAACCTTAAGATTCGCAATTTGGCCGTGCGGCGAGAGGGCAGCGAGTTCGGCGTGATCGGCTCGGAAGGCAGCGAGTAGGTGAGGGCGCACCAAATCTATTCTACGGGACATGAGTGCAGCCACCAGCTTTCGGCCTTGCGGACTGAGCTTAGCAATCCAGGGTTCAGCATTCTGCGGCTCTTCCCACAGCCAATACTTCAAAGCCTCGTGGGCCGCCGGGACATCCTGGGGGTCAAAAAATTGGGAAAGATGCGCATACACAAAAACCGATGCGCCGTAATCATGCGCTGGAGCGGGGAGTATGCGGCCGTCAGGAAATTCTTCTTGTCCGGTTGCGAGGAAGCGCCCGACGCGTTCAAGATTTTCGTAGCCGCCGAACAGAACTAGCATTCGCATGTGCGGTGCATACTGCGGATCGCAGGCCGCCAATAACGCGAGTCCCCCCGAAAAACTGAGGGCAATTACGGTAACGGGTCCGGTGCCGAGATGTCGTTCGAGCCACGCAGGAGATGCGCCGATCGTCGGTATCGAAGCAGCGTTCACATGATAGTCGGCGAGTGAGGCGAGGACGGGCGTCAGGACGGCGAAGCTGCTAGCGGCCAACGAGCGGGAAAAATTTATGAAGCGTGGGTCGTCGATGCCGAGGTGGTGGATTCCGGGAAGGACTACGATGCCGTGCGGTCTTGTAATGGCGGTTGGAAGGTACAAGCGGCCAGGGACAGAGCCGTTGTTCGTTTCAATCGCGACCTCTTCGGTGGATACCGAGTTGGTCTCGAATCGGAGAAGCGGACCGCTCGCTTGCGGATCGACGAAATGCGTCAAGAGGGCATAGCTTCTCAGTTCGTAGCGTAAGCGGTTGATTCCGAAGAGTAACAGTGGAGCAAGAAGAAGGCCGACAAGAAGCGCAAGCTCGCCTCGCCGCAGTAGTTTTTCCTGAGTCCTGCGTACTTCAGGCTGGACCTCATCAGTGCCCATCGGTTCAAGAAATCGCTAAGCGGATCTCACGACGTTCAATCCCAGGGCCTCGACATAAAATCGGTTTACGTATTCCTTCACCATGCGCCGAGTGCTGAAATGCGGCGCGATGCGCTTGATCGATTCCTTCATTACTTGAACGAAATCGTGCGGAATCTCATCATCGGCCCGCCGGTAATACATAGGAATCACTTCATCCTCGAGCAGGCGATAAGCCGCGTCGGCATCGGAGGACGTCCGATCGCCGGCAATATCACCAGCTCCGAATGCCCAACCGTCCTTCCCGTTGTAGCCTTCAATCCACCAGCCGTCGAGGATGGAAAGGTTAGGAACGCCGTTCGCGCCCGCTTTCATCCCGCTGGTTCCGCTGGCTTCGAGCGGCGGAATCGGGTTGTTGAGCCAGACGTCCACGCCGCGCACCATGCGTTGGGCTAACCGTTGATCGTAGTTTTCAACGAATGCGATTCGCGCGCCGAATTCCGGATTTTGCGCCAACTGAAATATTTTTTGAATCAACCTCTCGCCTTCGACGTCGGATGGATGCGCCTTGCCGGCAAAAATTATCTGCGCGGGACGCAATCGGTTCGTCAGCAGGTGCTTGAACCGCTCCAGATCGTGCAAGAAGAGATCCGGGCGTTTATACGCGGTGAAACGCCTGGCGAATCCCACGGTGAATATTTCGGGATCGAGCAAAGCCCCGCAGGCGATGATACTTTCCGCGCGGGATCGTTTTCTCTCCCACCGCTGCCGTGCGCGGTCGTTCACTTCTGAAATCAGAAGCCCTTTCAGCTTTCGCCGCAGCCTCCACAATTCCACGTCAGGGATTCGCTCGACGCGTTCCCAGATTCCCGGCCGATCCTGGTCGTTCACCCAATTTGGCCCCACATACCGGTCAAGCAGCGGCTGCAGCCAGATCGGGTCCATCCAAGTCAACAAATGAACGCCATTCGTAACAGCGACAATGCCGGTCTCGTCCGCCGATTTTTCCTTATGAGAAGAGACATTGGCCCACATTTTCCGCGACACTTCGGCATGCTTCTTGCTGACCGCATTGCAGAACTTGCTCATACGCAGCGCAAATACGGTCATATTGAAACCTGCGCCAGGGTCGGACGGATTCACTCCGAGTTGCAGCAGCGCGTCGCGGTCTGCGCCAAACCGATTGTAAAAATTGGCGAAATATTTTTCGAACAGCGAGAACGGAAACACGTCGGTCCCGGCAGGCAGCGGAGTATGCGTTGTAAAGACTGAACTGGTTCGCACTTGCTCGAGCGCGTCCTGAAAATTCGTTCCCGCGTCTACCAGCACGCGCAGGCGTTCAAGAATTGCGAGCGCTGCGTGTCCTTCGTTGATATGAATCGCGGCGGGCCGGATTCCGAGTGCCTCAAGTACGCACATTCCTCCCATTCCCAGCACAATTTCCTGGCGCAGGCGTTGCTCGGGATCGTTCGTGTAGAGACGATTTGCGATCGCGCGGTCCCAGGGTTGATTGCTCTCGATGTCCGTATCCATCAGAAAGACGGGAACGCGGCCAATATCGGCGCGCCACACCAACACGTCTACGGGTGGATCGAACAGCGGCACACGCACACGAAGCTGCACGTTGTTTGCATCCAGAACAGGCTTGATGGGATCGTAGGTGCGGTCGAGTTTCTTTTCTTCGTCCTCTTGCCACCCGTCATCGCGAAGATTTTGTGTGACGTAGCCCCTCGAATAGATCATGCCCACCGCGACCACTGAAACGGCGAGGTCGCTGCACTCTTTGATGTAGTCGCCAGCGAGCACGCCCAAACCGCCGGCGTAAAGAGGAAGCGATTCGTGGAAGGCGTATTCTGCCGAAAAGTAAGCGAGCGGCGGGTTGCCTTTCCCGTGCTCACTTGTGAACCAGCCCGTTTGAGTACCTACTTCCGCCTCAAACTCATCCATCACCGCATCGTAGCGTTCCAGAAAATCGGAATTGCGGGCAGCAGCCTGCAGCGTTTCCTCGGGCAACATTGCGAGCATGCGCAGCGGATTGTGAGCGCTTTCACGCCACGCTTGTACATCTAAGGCAGGAAACATCTCGCGCGCCGCGCGATGCCAGCTCCACCATAGGTTATAGGCGAGCTTTTCGAGCCCTTTTATTCGTTCCGGTAATGTAGGAAAGCGGGGAAAAGAAATTAGGTTTTGTTCCATTATGAGCGGTTATCGCCTTTCGATTTTGACTCTCGTCTATACTCACAAAGCACTCGCCTTCGGTCAACCGGGGATTCTGTGTTGAAATACTAGAAAAGCATGGGCGGCGTCAGGTGGCTTTCACGGAAGCGCACAGAGCCGCGGCGCCCACAATACCGGAATCCTCTCCATACTGTGCTCGAACGAAGGGAGTTTCGCCACACCGTGAGTTGACCGTCCATTTAGGAATCTGCTGGCGGATACGCTCCGACCACCCGACGATCAGCTCGCTCATGCCACCTCCGACGACAATCACCTCGGGGTCGAAGAGATCGATCATGTTGCCAAGCCATATCGCCAGCAGGTCGGAGGTTTCCTCCAGGATTGTAGTGGCTAGTGGATCGCCGTCGCGCCAGGCCGTCGCGACGAGCTCCGCTGTAACTGCTAAGGGATTGCCGCCTGCGAGAGTGAGGAGTGTGGTGGTTTCAACGCCGCCGGCTTCGAGTCGCGCTCTGGCTCTACGAGCAACAGCGGGTCCTGCCGTGAGCACCTCGATGCACCCGCGCTTCCCGCAGGGGCACAGCGGCCCATGGTAGTCGATCGAGACGTGGCCGCCTTCGCCAGCCGCTCCTGTGCGGCCGTGATAGATGGAGCCGTTGAGCACAATCCCAGTGCCAATGCCTGTCCCGATCGTCACGTAAAACACGGATGAGTATCCGGCAGCAGCGCCCCACTGAGCCTCCGCAAGGGCGGCGGCATTCGCGTCATTGTCCAGAACGGTTGGAAGTCCACGCGACTTCGTGATTTCAGCGACAAGCGGATAATTTCGCCAACAGGGAAGATTGCCGGGATTGACAACGAGGCCCTGCAGGGGATCAACGGGACCTGGGCTGATGATTCCTATACCAGCGACAGAATCCTTTCGAGCAGGCGCAGCGGCGAACGCCGCATCGATGGCCTTTTCGACAGCGCGCAATCCGGCGGCGCCGTCTTCACGGCTCATCATCGGAACGCGAACTTTCGAAAGAATTTCTCCTCGCGAAGTCACGAGGCCTGCCGCAACCTTCGTGCCTCCGACGTCCACGCCCAAGTAAACGGAGTCGTGCGGTATCATTTAAGTGGTTTTGATTATTGAACGATTCGTTTCGTTCGTCGAGTGCGGAGCGTCCGAAGTTTCGAGCCGTAGACTCGCCAGGGACCCGGTGTAACATAAGAACTATGAGCGACAAAATTAAGAAATCAGATTCCGAGTGGAAATCTAAGCTGACGGATGAACAATATTACGTCACACGCCAGAAGGGAACTGAACCTCCCTTCAGCGGCGAGTTCGCGGATACGGAAACGGAGGGAACCTACGTTTGCGTTTGCTGCGGCCAGCCGCTTTTCAGTTCGGACGCGAAATACCATTCAGGTTCCGGGTGGCCCAGCTACTATCAACCGATCGCGGACGAAAACGTGGAGCTCGAGCGCGATTCGAGCCATGGAATGACCCGCACGGAAGTCCTCTGCAGCCGTTGCGACGCGCATCTTGGCCACGTTTTTGAGGACGGCCCTCAGCCGACGGGCCTTCGTTTCTGCATCAATTCAGCTGCGCTTGATCTGAAAGAAAAGAACAAAGAATAGCCAAGCGCACAACGCCAACTGCCGGTCGATTTCCTCGCGAAGCCAAGCTCTTAGTGGCTGAAGAAAATCACTTGCGGATGAGTGTCGATGGAATCTGTCGAGATCGCCCGAATCGCACTGGGTGACACAACGTAGACGGCCAGATTCGTCGGAATGCCCGTCGGCGTGTTCGTGGTCATCGTACCTTGCCCGCTAGATGTTACCGTGTAGTTGCCGACGAAAGCCTGGGCTAGGTTCTGCCCGGACGAATCCATCTCGTCCAGCACCCCCTGCATTGTTCCAGCACCGTTCGCGGTTGTCTGGCCAATGATGTTGCTAACCATGTTGTCTGCCGGTGAGGGAGCGCTCAATGTGTAGCTTCCCATCACGGATGCGGCTCCGAATGGTCCAGCGGTCTGATTCTCAAGCAGGCCAACGGTCGCGGTCTTATCCGAACCGACCAGGAATCCTTGATTGACGCCGGTGAGGTAAGCAGCCGCCATTCGCGGACCGATGGCGCCAAAGCCGGTAAATTCCACTCGCCCGTTCGTCGTTACCTGATACGTGCCTGGAACCAACGCACCTTGCGAAATCGTGCCGGCATCGTTCTGGTTGAAGTTCACGGTGGCGCTCCCCGAGCCGTTCGCAGCCAGCAACCCGACAAATGCACTCGCGCTCGGAGTGTCCAATCCGGTTCCGCTAATCACGCTACCGCCATTCAGCGCCGAATCATCGAAAACCGCCGAAGGATTCTGAAGAATCATTTCCCCGCCGATTTTGGGATGGGTTGCGTCGGTGGTATCGATTGCGATAACGAAAAGATCGGACGGAGACACGAAGTAGCAGATGAAATTCAACGTCACCTGGGCTGACGACGGAATCTGGAAGACCAGGTTCGCGACGACGCGGCCCGTGGAGCTGTTCGAGGAAAAATTGCCTGACGTCGGCACGGCGGGGCTATAGAGTCCCGCATCATTGAAATCAACCGTCCCGGGGGAAAACGAGGAGCTTCCGTCGGCATGGACCACGCCAGCCAAAGTTGCGGGAGCCGCAGTGAGATCCTGCCCGGAGAAGGCAAACGCATAGTTTCCGTTGAAGTTTGCCGCTGAGAAAGTGCCGCCCACTTGCGGCTTGATGATCCCCTCTCCGCGAGTAGGGAGTGGCGGTGGAGTTGAATTCGCGGTGTCGTTTTCGAAGAAGCGGGCGTTTCCGGCCGAATCGAGGACGAGTTGGTAAATTACTGTAAGTTTCTGATTGGCGGCATTGGTAGCGGTGAGCGTCAGCGTTCCGCGCCCATCGGTTCCGAGGGAATACGTGCCGGAAAGAGTTGCATTAATCGAGGTTCCGGAGACGCGATTCATATCCTCGGCGCCGCTGGTAATTTTGCCGGAACCGTCCGCCGTGAATTGCCCGGTGGCCAGCACAACGCCCTGGGTGTCGAATCCGCTGAAGAAAAATGCGTAAGCACCTCGCAGCAGGGAGTTGGGATTCGTCGTGCCCGCAGCTATCGAAATGCTGAAAGCCCGCGACGCTGTCGCAGGAACCGCTTGAGAATCTTTCACTCCGAGCGTGAAGCTCACGGGTGTGCCGCTCACCAGAATCGGCGTTCCCGTGATTTCTCCCGACCCCGAATTTAAGCTGAGACCTGCAGGCAGCTGTCCGGACACAACGCTCCAGATATAGGGCTGCACGCCTCCTGTCGCTTGCACGGATGTCGAATACGGTGTGGCAACAGCACCCCCAGGCAGAACACTGGGCGCGACCTGCAAGGGCGCAGGCGCACCGACTGTGATGGACAGGGGCGCAGGCGTCGTTGCGGTCTGCGCCGGAATCGCCGAATCTACGACCTGCAGTGAGAATTGGAATACCCCAGCCATCGTAGGCGTGCCACTGATCTGCCCGGACGTAGTATTGAACGTCAGTCCCGGCGGGAAGTTGCCCGAAGTCTTGGACCATGTGAAAGGAGGCACTCCGCCCGCTGTCACGATAGACGTCGAATAAGCGGTATTAACTGTCGCTCCCAGGAGTGCTCCACTCGACGTGATAGAAAGGGGCGGGGGCGCACTTATATTAATCGTGTATTGAGACGAAACAACTTTGATCGGAGGGTTTCCGTTGTCCGCCACTTGCACCTTGAAGGTGCTCGACGTGTTTGAACCCGTGGGTTTGCCGCTAATCGTGCCTGACTGGCTGATTGTTAACCCTGCTGGAAGGCTCCCGGAAGCAATCGTCAGCGTCAACGGAGCCACACCACCCGTCACCGGAATGGCGAAAGAGTAAGGGACGCCATTGGCACCGTTCGGCGGCAGCGCCGTGCCAAAACTCGGTGCGATAACCACGTCAATTGTCACCGTGGCAGTCGCGTTTTTGTCTGCCAATGACACCGCTTGTAGGGAGACAGTAAGAGTCGCCGAAATGCCGCTCGGTGCTGTGTAGAGAACGCTGCTGGACGTTGAATTCGTGAGTGTGCCGCAGCCAGCTCCAGAACAGCTGGTTCCCATGAATTGCCACATCACGCCTTGGTTGGAGGTGTCGTTCGCCAGGGTGGCCATAAACGTAAGCGACTGCCCTGTGTCGATCATTTGAGTGGTGCCGGGAATGATTTGGACGGTGATCTTGGCGTTGGAGCCACCACCGCCGCATCCCGCAGTAAACGCAATCACAATGCAGGCCAACGCCAGTAATCCGGGCCCGAAGAGCAGCTTTGCATTTCCGGTTGTTCGGGCATACGTCTTCGAAGTTGTCATATCACCTTTTCGGATGACTTTTCTGGTACGCCCGCGCTGGGACGAGAGGACTCCCCGCCGAACCGCAGCCAAAGCGAAACAAGTTGAATAACAAAACGATTCGGGAGTGTCAACGCACATCTCGGCGCTACCTTCTGGACCATCCGCCCGTCTGACAATCCGCTTGATAGTTCCCGCTGCCGCCGGGATAATGCCCGGAATGTTTCAGCCTTCTGGATGCAGCGAGTAATGCGCTCGTTGCCTGCGGCTAAGTACGTTTTGTTGCTTGCCATCCTCTTATTCTATTTCGTTCAACCGCCACATGCCTGTGCCCAGGATCCCACGGGGACACTGCGAGGCACGATCGAGGACGCAAGCGGGGCACGTGTGGCCGGCGCTAGGGTCGACGTCCTGGGGATTGGCCGTTCGCTGGTGCGCGAAGCTGCTGCTGACCAGCGAGGGGAGTTTCGGGTGGACCTGCTGCCGCCGGGGGAATATGAAGTAACCGCCAATGCGGCGGGATTTGCTCCAGCGCGTTCGGTAGTTTCCGTGGCGATTAGCTCGGTGCGGGAGCTTACGATCGCCCTGCTGCCGGCCCCTGTTCGCCAGACAGTGTCCGTCACACGGCAAGCCTCCTCAACCCCAACGGAGCCGATCGACACGGCAGGCACCACTTTGCAAAGCGTCATCACCGTGAAGGATCTCGAAACCGTCCCGCTTGCTCATCGCAGCTTTGCGAATATTGCCTACCTTGCGCCGGGAACCGAACCGGTTGAGCCTTCGGATCCCACGAAGGCGCGCATCACGGCGGTTTCTTTCGGCGGCAGTTCGGGACTTAACGTCGAACTCTCCGTGGATGGCGGCGACAATTCCGACGATTACATTGGTGGTTTTCTGCAGAATATTTCTCCCGATGCGATTCAGGAGTTTGCTGTCCGCACCGCGCAGGAAGACGCGGACACGGGGCGCACCACGGCAGGCTCTGTGGTGATAAGCACCAAACGCGGCTCAGACGCGTGGCACGGCGACGCCGCTTTTTACGAACGGGCCGCTCCGCTCAACGCGCGTTACCCGATCGAAAATCCCGCGCCTGATCCCAAGCAGCCTTTTTCCCGGCAGAACTATGTCGGTACTCTCGGTGGCCCTATCAAGCCGGGTAAGCTCTGGTTTTTCTCATCGTTTGAATATGTTCACGAAGACGCAAGCATTGCGTACAGTCCCGCGAGCCAGGCGGAATTTGGCGCATTGGCACAGCTGGCGCAGATGGGATTGATTCCGAATGTGAACTCGATTGCCGTACCGAACAGCGTTCCCATTCCATTTCGCGATTATCTCGCCACGGTTCGCCTTGATTGGTCGCAATCTGCGCGATCCCAGTGGTTTTTGCGCGCGGCTGCCGATAACTACACTACCGAAAACGATCTCGTGCAACAGGCGACCCTCCCTTCCACGGGCGCTACTTCACACTCGAACTATTTGAATCTGCTTTTGAACCAGCAGTTCACCTTCAGTCCCACTTGGCTTGGTTCGTTCACATTTGATGCCGGAGGCCTTCATCACACGGAAGCGCGCAATTCCAATTTCGGCTATGCGCTCGCTTTTCCGTTCAGCGCTACGTCGAAGACCGTCTCTGGCTTCGAGACATTTGGCGACAATCAATTCACGACCGCGATTACGAATTTTCCTGTCTTTCGCAACCAGGAAAAATATCAGTTTCGCTACGACGTGCGGCACACTTCCGGACCTCACGCCACCAGTTTCGGTGTGAACTTGATTCATGAACCTGTTCTCGATGGCAAGCTCAGTGGCACGCAGGAAACGCTGATCATATATCCGAACGATCCCGGCTTCTATGTGGCGAACCCTTCGCAGTTTTATTCCGATCTGGCTTGTGCGACTCCGGCCCCGGCCAACGTAACCTGCGCGGCTACGTCCGCAACTGATGGCTCGTTTTCGCAAAACGTCCAGCGGCTGGGCCTCTACGCACAGGATTCCTGGCGCGCCAAGCCGAATCTCACGCTTAGTTACGGATTGCGCTGGGACACGACGTTCGGTCTGTTCGATGCTTCCGGGCGCTCTCAGATGAAGAATCCCGCACTGCTTACGTTGTGCGCCTTGGGCATTCCGCTCGTCTCCGGAGTGCCGCACGATTACCGCAAGCAATTCGCGCCAAGGTTGGGATTTGCGTACTCGCCGGGGCCATCTCAGACCACTGTAGTCCGGGGCGGTTTCGGCCTTTTCTTCAATGACCTTGCGCAGAATGGGTGGGTGAACGCGTTTCAAGCGGTAAATACTGCGCCACTTCCTTGTGTCGTTCCCACGAATGCGGGATGCATCCCGGCCGGCGGAGCGGGGGCGCTGATTGATCCACGCTACAGAACGCCGTATGCGATTCACGTTACGGCCGGCGTCCAGCATGCATTCAATTCGAAATGGATGGTGAGCGCCGACTACAACCACGAGCAGGGCGTCCACGGCTACCGGCGCTACGAATATAAGGCCGGATTCACGCTTCCGGCCGTCGCGCCGGATGTCTCCGTGTTTCGCTCGGATAACCGTTCGAGTTACAACGCGCTCCTGATTCACTTACAGGGGAATGTTTCGCGGCGTTTCAATCTGATCGCGAACTACACGCTCTCGAGCGCGAAAACTTGGGGTTGCGTTCTCGGTGAGCTATTCGACTACGTGAATGGAGTGTGCGATCCAAACGATGCGTTTGCGAAGGGTGACTTTGGCCCATCGGGGGAAGACGTTCGCCATCGCTTCGTGGTCGCCGGCACATTGTATGTTCCGGGCGGATTCGAACTCACCACCCTTTCACAATTTGAAAGCGCGCGCCCTTACACACTGACGACTCCTGTGGGCGTAAACGGTTTCGGAGATTCGGCCGACGATCGTGCGGTCGTGAATGGTGCGCAGACGGCACTCGACCAAGTCCGCGGCACTCCGTACATTCAAGTTGATCTCCGCGTCAGCCGTGCGATCCACTTTGGCGACCGCTGGACCGCGACGCCATTCATCGAATTTTTCAATTTATTCAACCGCAATAATCCGGGGGCGAATTACGTTACCGACATTTCGGCGCTTCCAGTTCCGGTGAACGATCTCGCAAATGCAACCGCTCTATGCCCTACGCCTATTTGCAGCGTGCCCATCAAAAACCTAAGTCAGCTGCGCGTTCCGGCCGGCGCGCTCGGTGATTTCTTTGGTCCAGGGACGACTGTGGGAATTCCGTTTGCGGCGCAGCTAGGATTCCGATTGACGTTCTAGGTTTGCTTCTGCGGGAACTCGCCTTCCCAACCCGCTACAACGACGGTTGCAAGACAATTCCCCAACACATTCACTGCGGTTCGCGGCATGTCCATTAGCTGATCGATTCCAAACAGCAAGAAAAATGGCTCGATTGGCAGATTGAATTGTGTCGCCGTAGCCAGGACGATTACAAGTGATGCACGCGCCACGCCCGCTGTGCCTTTACTGCTCAGTAGTAACGTGATCATCATCAGGACTTGCTGCCCAAGCGTGAGATGGATGCCAGCAGCTTGGGCCATGAATATCAGAGCGAGCGATTGATAGAGGCTTGATCCGTCCAGATTGAAGCTGTACCCGGTAGGCAACACAAAGGCGACGATCGAGCGCGGAACGCCGAGCGTTTCCATGTTTTCCATCGCTCTCGGCAGCGCCGCCTCCGAGCTTGCCGTGGCAAACGCGATGGTTACCGGCTCGGCAGCCGCTTGCGAGAATCGCAGGATAGGAACCTTCCTGAAATACGCGATGGGCCACAGCACAAATACCACGAAGGCTACAAGCGCCACATACATCGTCGCCAATAGCTTTAGTAGCGGAAGCAGAACGCCGAGACCCATATGGCCCACGGTGTAAGCAATCGAGCCAAACACTCCCAAAGGCGCTGCCAGCATCACGATATTCGTAAACTTGAACATCGTTTCGGAAAGACTCTCAGCAAAGGCTACAAGCGGCCTTCGTTTTTCTTCCGGCACCATCGCCAGCGCGATTCCGAAAAGGATACTGAAGACCACCACCTGCAGCACCTGTCCCTCTGCCACCGACTTCGCAATGTTTTCGGGAAACACGTTGAGAATCAGATCGGTGGCCGTACGCGGAACTACAGGCGGCGCAGTTTCCGATGCGGAGGCCGGCAGCTGAATTCCCACACCGGCGCGGCTGATGTTGATTGCAGCTAGGCCGATGAAAATTGCGATCGTCGAGACAATCTCGAAATAGACAATCGCTTTGATTCCCATCCGGCCTACTTTTCTAATATCCGCGTGTCCTGCGATGCCCACTACGAGGGTCCCAAATAGCAGCGGCGCCAGGATCACTTTGATCAGCCTGAGAAAAATCGTGCCGAGCACCTGGAATTTCATCGCAAAGGCGGGAGCGTCGTGGCCCAGCTCGGCACCAGCCGCAAGACCGACAAGGATCCAAGCGGTAAGTGAACCCTGCGCCAGCGCGTATGCCGCGAGCAGCCCGATGGCAATCCACCGCACCCCTTGAAACACGCCAGCAGAGATTCCTGAGACGCCAGAATGGCGCGCGATTCCCACCGTAGCCGCGACGAAAAGTGCCGTTAAGAGCGCGAAAAGGAGCCCACGAGTTGTCGAGCAGGAAGTCATTGAGAGCCAGCGTGCTTGCGGCGAACGTTATGCTGCAACGACGCCAGTGTCAACCGCACCGTGCTATCTCCGGCAACTTCGCTCCACGGTTAGCGCATCTTAGGAATTGGAAATACTACTACTGAGTTTGAGCACGCCTGTTGTCAACCTCAGGGAGTTTCTAGTATAAAGGTCGGCTCTGTAGCAGCCCGGCAGTCCCGCTGGTTCCCATTGATACGGAAGGGTGAACGAATCGCGGAGGAGTGCCTTGATTGAAGTTCAGGACCTGACGAAAACATTCGGCGAAAGAACCGCCGTGGACCACATCTCGTTTGCCGTGAACAAAGGCGAGATCCTGGGATTCCTTGGCCCCAATGGCGCCGGCAAGACGACCACGATGCGCATGCTGACGAGTTTCATGCCAGCTACGTCCGGCACTGCGCGCGTTGCAGGTTTCGACGTCTTCGACAATTCGCTCGAGGTACGTCGTCACATCGGATATCTCCCGGAAAATCCGCCGGTGTACCCGGATATGACGGTTGAAAGCTACCTCGATTTCGTCGCGCGGATTAAAGGTGTCCCCGCGGAAAAACGGGCGCAGAGCGTTACCGACGCCCTGGAAAAGACAAATATCACAGACAAGCGCGATGAATTGATCAAGCGTCTCTCGCGCGGATACAAACAGCGCGTCGGTCTGGCGCAAGCCCTTGTGCATGATCCTGACGTGATCATCCTTGACGAGCCGACCGTGGGCCTCGATCCCAAGCAGATTATCGAAGTCCGCCACTTGATCAAGAATCTTGCCGGAAATCACACAATCGTGCTCTCAACGCACATCCTGCCCGAGGTGAGCATGACGTGCGATCGCGTTGTGATTATCAACAAAGGCAAAATTGCAGCCGTAGATACTCCGCAAAATCTAACCTCTCAACTCAAGGGAGGCCAGCGCATCCGCGTGGAAGTGAAGGCGAGTGAGCAGGCGCTGCGCGAGCAACTCGCGCAGATTCCAGGCGCAAGCCGTGTGCAGACTGAACCGGCGCCGGTGAATGGTCACGTCCTGGCCACGATTGAGGCTTCCGAGGGTAAGGACATTCGCAGCGCGATCGCCGCGAAAATCGTCGAAAAAGGCTGGCCGCTCTTCGAATTGAAAGGCGTGAACCTCAGCCTCGAGGATATTTTCCTCGAACTCACCACGGACGACGCCGCTCACGCGCAGCAGGCGGGCAAATCGGAATGAAGCAAGAGGAATGAACAAGGAGCAATGACCGCGATGCGAAATCTGTACGCCATCTATCGCAAAGAATTGGCCCACTACTTCGTTTCTCCGGTGGCCTACATCTTGATTGGCGTGTTCCTGATCGTGGCCGGATTTTTCTTCAACATAATTCTAGCTTCCGCGATTCAATCGGCGTTTTCCGCACAGATGCAGAGCACGCGTTTCGGAGCGCCGGCAGACTTCGACGTTCCGGGCGCGGTGTCGCGCTCGTTCCTGGGACTGCTTTCCACGTTGGTGTTGTTTATGAGCCCCTTGCTGGCGATGGGCGTATATGCCGAAGAGCGCAAACGCGGGACTATCGAGTTGCTGATGACGTCGCCCATTACTGACGCCGAAATCGTGCTCGGCAAATTTCTGGCTTCGCTCACGCTCTACGCGATTATGATCCTGCCCACCGCCATTCTTCTCGGATTCATGAACTTCCGCAGTGATCCGCATCTTCCGTGGCGCATGTTGTTGATCGGCTACGCCGGAATTCTGCTGCTGGGCGGTTCGCTGCTGGCTTTGGGCTCGCTTATCTCGTCGTTCACGGAAAATCAATTGATCGCAGGGGTTTTGACTTTCGCGGTGAGCCTGGTGATTTGGGTGATCGATGCGGGACGGCACGCCGAAGGTTGGAAGGGAGACCTGTTCGGGTACTTGTCGCTGGTCCGGCACTACGACGATTTTACCCGCGGCGTCGTGGATACTTCGGCGCTGATCTATTACTGCAGTTTTATTTTTCTGTGCATGTTTTTGACGGTGCGCTCGCTCGAATCAATGCGCTGGCGGCGCGCTTAAGAGCCAGTACACCGGCGGCGTGACGGAGTGGAGGGAACCACAGAATGAAATTGGACCGCAAGGAGCTGGCGCGATTTCTCTGGATGATCGCGGCGGCGCTGCTGATCGCCGGATATCTGCGCTACACGATTCAGGGGGAGTTTCTGCGTTTCAGCAAAACACTCTTGATAGGCGGCGGCGTTGTATTCCTCGCGGCGCTGGCTGCGGGTTTTCCATACATCGTCGAATATTTTTCGAAGCGGTCATCGAAACTCGGCACAAACACGGCGATCCTGACGGTTGCCGTGCTCGCTATTCTTGTCTTCCTCAATTTCGTTGGCTTTCGCCATCACAAACGTTTCGACCTCACTACGGAAAAGCTCTACACACTTTCCGATCAGACAAAAAAGGTTGTCGGCGGGCTTCGCAACGACGTGAATATCATTCATTTCGCGAAGCTCCCGGACCCGGTCCTCGACGATTTGATGGGTGAATACGCAAGCATGGGCCCGCATGTGAAATATCAATCGGTCGACCCGGAACAAAAACCGGACGTAGCGAAGCAGTACGGCGCAACTCACATGGGGGATCTGATCGCGTCGTCCGGCTCGCGCACCGAACGCATCGAGGCTGGCGTCCGAGGGCAGGTGGGCGAAGAAGACGTCACCACTGCGCTCATTAAAATGACCCGCGATAAATCGAAAATGGTCTGCTTCCTGACCGGACACGGCGAAAAATCGGTGAGCGACAGTTCCGACGCAGGCTACAGCTCGGCCGAGCAGGGGCTCAAGAAAGAGTCGTATACGGATAAGACCGTGAACCTCGTGTCTGACAACGGAGTGCCTGCGGATTGTGACGTCCTGGTGATCGCAGGTCCCACGCAATCTTTCCTGCCGGCGGAAGCGGCGATGATTTCAAAGTATCTCGCTGAAGGCGGCAAGGCGCTGATTGAGGTGGATCCTGAGACGGACCCCAGGCTCCAGGACACTTTCCAGGCATGGAACATCAAAGTGGGCGACAACGTGGTGATTGATGCCAGCGGTATGGGCCAATTGATCGGCGCCGGACCTGGAATCCCCCTCGTCACGACGTTTGGGCCGAGCCCTATTACGAAGGGGTTCATGGGAGGCATGACGTATTTTCCGCTCGCGCGCACTGTCTCGATTGGCGACACTTCGAAAACCGATCCCGAAGCGGTCGAGATATTGAAGACGTCGCCGCGCAGCTTTACGACGCCGAATCTGAAAGAGAAAAAGATCGCCTACAATCCGAAGACCGATACGCTCGGGCCGCTTTCGCTCGGCGTAGCGGCCAACCGCAAATCGGGCAACAAGTCCGAGCGCCTGGTTGTGATTGGCGATTCGGACTTCGCTTCCAATCGCGCGATCAACGACTATCGCAACGGCGATCTTTTTTACAATACGATCAACTGGCTCGCCGAGGACGAGAATCTGATCTCCATTCGGCCGAAATCACCGGCGAACCGCCGCGTGAATCTGACCACGGGACAAGAAGCGGCGCTGCACTGGCTCGATCTAGTTTTCTTTCCCGGCGCAGTGATTCTTTCGGGAGTTTACATCTGGTGGAAGCGGCGGTAGGAATCATCACTCGCGCGGCCGGCGGTTAAATCAGAACGCAACGATGATCAAAAAATCCACTTTGTTCATTTTGCTTGGCGCTATTGCGCTTGGCGCTGCGGTCTATTATTTCGATTGGAAGCGCGGCCAGAAGGACGCGGAGAGATCCGCCGCAGACACGTCGAAGCCGGTCTTCTCGCTTCCAGCTGGTTCTGAGATTGTCTCGCTCGCGATTACTCGCCCGCAGGTGGCTGGTGAGGGGACAATTCGCCTCGAAAAGCAGAATGGCACGTGGCAGATTCTCGAGCCGCTTAAAACTCAAGCAGACGAACGCGTCGTGGGCGGTATTATCGAGACATTGAGCAATTCACGAATCGAATCAAGTCAACCGGGAACTTCGGACCGGATGAAAGTGTACGGACTCGACCCGCCCGCGGTTTCGGTTGAATTCAAGCTTCAGAACGGGCCAGAGCACACGCTGAAGCTGGGCAATAAAGATTTCACCAACACGTATGTGTACGGGCAGATTGACGGCAAAGATGTGGCGCTGCTGCCGAGCGCGATGCGGACGCAGACCGATCTCTCGCCGGATTTTCTGCGTGATCACAATGTGCTGCATTTTGCCCAGAATGAGGTGAACTCGTTTTCCTTGAAGAATTCAGCAGGGCAGGTTGAGGCAAAAAAAGAGAAAGACAATTGGACCTTTGCGAAACCCGATGCAGGCCAGCTTGCCGACGAATCGGACGTAACGGCGCTGCTGAACGCCGTATCCGGCGCCAAGATGACAAGTGTGGCAGCCGAGTCGGCCGACAATCTTGGCAAGTACGGGCTTAGCGCTCCACCGATTACCTTCACCGCCACCAGCGAGAATGGGAAATCCGCGACACTCCTGGTCGGTAAGAGAGAAGGAAGCGAATACTACGCGAAAGACGCTGCGCGGCCCATGATTTTCAAAGTGAATGAGACGCTCTACAAGAAGCTTTCAGAGACTTCCAGCGATCTGCGTGACAAGAAATTAACCCACTTGGCGCAAAACGATTTCACTCGAGCCGAACTGTACAATGAAAACGGCATGCTCGTTATCACCCCGAAAGCGGAACAGGATTGGATTGCGGAAGCGCCGCCGGAAATAAAAGGCAAGACGATTGCAACCTGGAAGATTTTCCCTCCGGCCGTAAACACTCGCGCCCTGGCGATCGTGGACCGTCCCAGCGCGGAGATTAAGGCCAAACTCGCCAAGCCGCTCGTGCAGATGACGCTGACGGCTAAAGACGGAAAAACAATCACGCTTAGCTTTACGCCCGCGATTGGAGATTTTGTGTATGCGAAGACCGGCGCTGCAACAACCGTATACAAGCTCAATAAGAATGTGCTGGCTGACTTGAATTCCAAGATTTCGGAGTTTGCGATCGAGAATTCGGCTTCGCGCTAATGATTACGCGGCCGCGCCAGAATGCGCGAGCTCGTTTTCGCGCGGCCACGTCGCAAGCAGCGTCACTTTCCCGTTCAAACGAGGCGCATAGATGTAATAAACGGTCGAGCGGCTCTCCACCTCGTAAAATCCGGCTCGCTTGGGATCCGGGGTAACCTTCGCTCCGCACGACAGCACCCGCTTCAAAGTCATCACTGCTTCCAGTCCGTGGTTCCGAAGGTCTTCGATTTGTACATCCCGCTTCTGACACGTCACCATGGCTCCCTCCAGCCTCGGCTCCCTCTGCTCTCTTACTATTACGTTGGCAAGCCAAAAATGTTGCAGCACTGCAACTTTATTTCGCCAATTTGATCCAACTGATTGGACGTACGTAGCGATATAAAGTCGCACGCATTTTGCAGTTCATAATGCGAAAGTTAACCCCCAATTTGTTACTTGCGCGACCGCCGTGGAATTGCGATAGTCCCTGACACGAAGTCCTATCAGAGGAGCTATGGCGAAAACGAAGAGTCCCGGCAAGTCCAGCCGCATGCGGCGGGACCATCGCAGAAAACACCGTCACTGGCAAGTAACGATCTACTACAAAGACGGCGAGAAGTTTGCGCGCGTCTATATCGACCGCGAGAGAGCTACTCGTTTCGCCGAACGGCAAAGGCGATCGCCGGTGGTGAAATCCGCTCGCGTCATGGAAGTCGATTAGGCTCGGCACGCTCGCTCGTAGATTGCGGCTTGCGTTGTGCTGCGCTTATCGTTCGCCATGGATTTGGCGGCCATTTCCTAATTCCCTTGAAAATTGAGATAACGAAGCCGGCGCGAGACCTTGTTCGCGTCTGAACTGCATGCTATAAATGTAAATTCGTTTTTGCGGGATTCGTATAGTGGTAGTACGCGACCTTGCCAAGGTCGAGGCGAGGGTTCGATTCCCTCATCCCGCTCCAGTCTTCTCCTGGTCTTTCCTGAATACTGCTGTTCTGCTGCTGCGCCTTCTTAGACTTTGAACCGGAGGTTCCCTTGGCATTTCCGTCCTACCACAAAGATGATTTCACGGTGGTTACCGATCCATCGAAGCTGGACGTTGTCGCGATACATCGCTACCTTACGCGAGCCTATTGGTCGGAGGGAATTCCGCAGCATATCGTTGAAAAAGCGCTCGCGAACTCGCTCTGCTTCGGATTGTTTCAAGGTACGCAGCAGATTGGCCTGGCGCGGGTGGTGACCGATCGCGCCACCTACGCGTATCTTTGCGACGTTTACGTGCTGGAGGAATTTCGCGGCAAGGGCTTGGGCGTGTGGTTGATGGAGTGCGTCACGAGCCATCCGGATCTGCAGGGACTGCGCCGCTTCAGCCTTGCCACGCGCGATGCTCACGGCTTGTACGAGAAGTTCGGATTCGCAGCACTGAAGAAGCCGCAATCGCTGATGGAAATCGTGCACCACGACATTTATTTGCGCTCGCAGACGTGAAGCTGCCGTGCGCAAGCTCGATTGCGGCACTTCGCGCACCATGCTAGAGTCGCGCTCGTCAATTATTCGACTTGATGGCAAAAATTCTCATCGCTGTCGGTAGTGCGCGCAAACCCAAAGTGGAAGCTGTGCGCGATGCCCTTTCCGCCGCCGGCCCCCACCTTGGTTCCGGCACCGAATTCGAAATTGTTCCGGTCGAAGTGCCCAGCGGCGTCCGGCATACTCCGCTTTCACGCGAAGATCTGATGGCTGGCGCGCGCCAGCGAGCTGAGTCGCTTATTCGCATCGCTCGAGAGTCGAGTGCGCCCTGGAAATATTTCGTCGGGCTGGAAGGCGGACTCGATGTGATTCGCGAACGCGCGAGGCGCTGGGTGTTTCTCGAGAGCTGGGCGTATGTCGCGGACGACATGGAACGTGGCGCTTTCGGACGCTCCGGCGCCGTGCTGCTTCCTGAAGCGCTCGCCAAAGTGGTGGTGGACGATGGCGTCGAACTTTCCGAGGCGATCGACGCATTCGCAGGCGGCCGCGGGATCCGCGACGCGCAGGGCGCCTGGGGCGTCCTATCGCGCAACCTGATTACGCGCCAGGATGCGTTTCGCGTCGCGGTGATCAGCGCGTTTGCTCCGTTTTTCAATCGCGAAGTTTTTGCCAATGCGGAGCGCACAGCCGGAGCCTGAATTTCACACACGCGGTGTGTTAGCCTAGCCGCAGGAGGTAACGAGTGGACATCGTCAAGGGCAACATGGGCTGGATCGAGGTGGTGGTGGGGCCGATGTTTTCCGGCAAGAGCGAGGAGCTGATTCGCCGCTTGCGTCGCGCCGAAATCGGTAAGCAGCGCGTGCAGATTTTCAAGCCGCTCATCGACCAGCGCTACGCCAAGAATGGAATCGTGTCGCACTCCGGCCTCGAAATCGCCTCCGAACTGGTGCAGACCGGAAGCGAGATTCTCGATAAGGTGCAGGCGCGCACCGAAGTGGTGGGCGTTGACGAGGCGCAATTCTTGGGCGAGTCAGTCGTGGGGTCGTGCGTGAAGCTCGCCGATCTGGGCAAGCGCGTGATCGTGGCGGGCCTCGATACGGATTTTATGGGGCGTCCTTTTGAACCGATCCCTCGTTTGCTGGCTGTGGCGGAAGAAATCACCAAGCTGCTTGCGATTTGCATGCGTTGCGGCAATCCAGCGGTGCACACGCAGCGGCTAGTTGCGTCAGAGGAACTGATCGTGGTGGGCGCAGGCGGAATGTACGAGGCTCGTTGCCGCCGCTGCTTCGAGCCGCAGTTGGCACACGAGAAGATTCAGCAGGAGGCGGAGACCAAGCGCGACGAGCGCAAAGAAAACTTGGCGGACGCTTCGCGAGCCCGAGCGGCAACGCACTGACTGACGGAGAGACGCGGATAAGCGTGCTGTCAGTACTGTACCCAACCTCTGAACGACGCCCGTGCGCCCGGCACCTGCCCGGCAACCAACCGCTCCTTGCTCGAATCTGTATTCACCTGGAAGTCGAAAAGTCTTAAAATAGCCTCGGGTAGGCGTAGCCATGTACTTCCGGACCACTATCGCGATCGCGGCCCTTCTTGCCGCCTGCATCAATGCACCGGATGAGACTCGCGCTCGCGGTGCGCTTCCGATTGTTTCCGATCTCGGCCCTGCGCCGAGCCTTCCTATTTCCGCATCCGCCACCGAGATTTATATGTCGGTCGGTCAGCGGCCAACGCAAGCCACTGATTTGCAGCCGCAATCGCGCATCGAAATCATTCGTTACGTATCAGGAGAGTTTGCCAAGGTGGTGAAGCCTCTTCCTGCGGGGAAGAAGGGCTACAAGGTGCCGGTGGGAAAGCCGATTGACGACAAGAGCCTGCAGACGGCTCTGCGGTTTCAGGGCATTGCCGCGCGTCCTGGCGATACGGTGCAGATCACAAGCATCGAGTTTCATCCCAAGGAAATCATCATCGAGTTGAACGGCGGCAACCACAAAAAATTCAATCTTCGCGATCACTTGCAAGTGGGAGTAGGCGGGGGCGGTGGAATGCCTCAGACAACCACCACCCAGGTGCCCGCGAATCCGCCGCCAGGCGGAGGCCTGCAGCCGGGAATGGGCGCCGCATTGATTCTGGAGTACGGGCGCGCGGTGCCGGATATGAGCGCCGAAGACCTGATGCACGACCTGAATTACTTCCTCGATTTCTCGAAGGAGCATTCTGCGGCTGTGGATTGGGTGGAATCGCTGCCGCCGCAATTCAAACAAGCGATCAAGGACCACACGGCGCTGGAAGGCATGGACCACGAGATGGTACTCGCGTCGTTGGGGCGCCCGGATCACAAAGTGCGGGAAACGAAACCTGGCGGCGAGCAGACCGAAGACTGGATTTACGGCACACCTCCCGCGAAGACGGTGTTCGTCACCTTCGCGGGTGATCGCGTCGTAAAAGTGAAACAATACGATTGAGCCGCGTTGACATTTTCTCCCTCGCGCCCTAGCATTTCCCGTCGAAGAAACGCCTGCCGGTTGTACCGACGGTTCGCATCGAACAAGCTCCCGGAGGAACTATGCCAGTGAAAGTGGGCATCAACGGTTTTGGACGCATCGGCCGCAATATTTTTCGCGCGGCGCTGGGCGATCCGGCGATCGAAATCGTAGCGGTGAACGACATTACCGACTCGAAGACGCTCGCCTACCTGCTGAAGTATGATTCCATTCTTGGCAATCTTCCGAACAAAGTGACGCACACGGACGACACGATCGCCGTGGACGGGAAGAGTTTCAAAGTGTTTCGCGTGAAGGACCCGGCGGCTCTCGATTGGGCCTCGGTGGGAGCGGATATCGTGGTCGAATCTACCGGGCTTTTCACTGCGGGCGCAGAGGCTCGCAAGCATATTCGCGGGCCGGTGAAGAAGGTGATTATCTCAGCTCCAGCCACCGATCCTGACTTCACAATCGTGCTGGGCGTGAACGACAAGGCGTATGACCCCTCGAAGCACCACGTGGTCTCCAACGCTTCCTGCACCACAAATTGCCTTGCGCCGGTGGCGAAGGTGATTCAAGACAATTTTGGCATCGTGGTGGGCACGATGACCACGATTCACTCCTACACCAACGATCAGAAGCTACTCGATCTGCCGCACAAGGATTTGCGCCGTGCGCGTGCAGCGGCAGTTTCGATGATTCCTACGTCGACGGGCGCTGCCAAGGCGCTGCACCTTGTGATACCCGAGCTGAAAGGAAAACTGGATGGCTACGCGATGCGGGTGCCGACGCCGAATGTGAGCGTCGTAGACCTCACGGTGATTACCGAGAAGCCGGTGACCGTCGAGGCTGTGAATGCCGCGCTGAAAAAGGCAGCCGAAGGGCCGATGAAGGGCATCCTCGCCTACAGCGATGAGGAATTGGTCTCCGTGGATTTCAAAGGCAATCCGAATTCTTCGATCGTGGACGCCGGGTACACACGCGTGGTGGGGAACAATTGCTTGAAAGTGCTCGCGTGGTATGACAATGAGTGGGGCTACTCAAGCCGCTGCCGCGATCTGATCAAATTCTTCGCTGCGAAATTGTAGACGCATCCGGACGGCAGGCGCCTGCGTGCCGTGCCAATCCGCTGCACCAAATCATCGCCATGAACAAACTTTCCATTCGCGACCTCGACCTGAAGGGCAAGCGCGTTTTTATCCGCGTGGATTTCAACGTGCCGCTCGACGCCGGCAAAGTGGGCGACGACACGCGCATTCGCGAGACGCTGCCCACACTGCAACTCGCGATGAATCGCGGGGCTCGCCCGATTCTGGCGTCGCATCTGGGGCGGCCGAAGGGCAAGGTGGACGCGAAGTACAGCCTCGCGCCTGTGGCAGCGCGCTTGCAGGAATTGCTTGGCAAGCCCGTGTCGTTCGCAGCCGATTGCGTGGGTGCGGAAGCCGAGGCGAAGTCGAAATCGCTGCGCGACGGGGAAGTGCTGCTGCTTGAGAATGTCCGCTTCCATCCTGAGGAAGAGGCCAACGATCCCGGATTCGCGAAGCAGCTTGCCGATCTGTGCGACGGGATGTTCGTGTGCGACGCGTTTGGCTCGGCGCACCGGGCGCATGCGTCGGTGGTGGGTATCACGAAGTTCGTGCGCCAAGCTGCGGCCGGGTTGCTGATGGAGAAGGAGTTGGCGTATCTCGGCAAAGCCATTTCGAATCCCGACCGGCCGTTTATCTCCGTGCTCGGCGGCGCGAAAGTGTCCGACAAGATCGAAGTGGTACAGAACCTGATGAAGCTGGCCAACGGCATGCTGATTGGCGGCGCCATGGCGTACACATTTCTTAAAGCGCAGGGCCTGCCCATTGGCAAGTCGCTCGTCGAGAATGACAAGCTCGACTTGGCGCGCGAATTGATGATGGAAGCGAAGGAGCGGAAATTCGCTCTGCTGTTGCCGGTAGACCACGTGCTCGCGGAATCTCCCGATTCCACCGCGACGGTGATCACGGATATCGCGCAAACCCCCGGCAACATGATGGGACTCGACATCGGCCCGCAGACGGTGAAACTCTTTAGCGATGAAATTGCCAAAGCGCGCACGATTGTGTGGAACGGGCCGCTCGGCATGTTTGAAAAGCCGCAATTCGCGCAAGGGACGCTGGGCATCGCTCGCGCCGTGGCTGCGGCTACGCGCAACGGCGCCACTTCCATCATCGGCGGCGGCGATTCCGTGGCGGCCGTAGAGCAGGCCGGTGTCGCATCGCAAATCTCGCATATTTCGACGGGCGGCGGAGCGTCGCTCGAATTTCTCGCGGGCGACAAGCTCCCCGGCGTCGAGGCGCTCACCAACGCTCCCGGCGCTGCGGTAGCGCCGCTTGCAGGAGGCGAGAACTGAATGCGACGCCCCGTCATCGCGGGTAACTGGAAGATGTACAAGACGCAGGCGGAGACGCGTGCGTTCTTCGAGGCGTTCAAGCCGCTCGTCGCGAATACGACGCACTGCGACATCATCATCGCTCCGCCTTACACCTCGCTCACCGCAGCCGTGGAATCGGCGCGCGGCAGCGCCATCTCTATCGCGGCGCAGAATTGCGACTGGCACCCGGAAGGCGCCTACACCGGTGAAATTTCCACGCGCATGATTTTGGACACCGGGACACGCGGCGTGATCATCGGCCACTCCGAACGCCGCCAGTATTTCGACGAGACAGATGAATCGGTGAATCGCAAAGTGAAAGCCGCGCTCGAAGCCGGACTCACGCCGATTGTTTGCGTGGGCGAGCATCTCGCCGAGCGCGAAGCGAATCTCACTCACGGCGTGCTGAAGCGCCAGTTTGAAGGCGCTGTGGCCGCGTTGACCGGCGCTGACTTCTCGCGTATTCTGATTGCTTACGAACCATGCTGGGCGATCGGCACGGGGCGCACGGCGACGCCTGAAATCGCGGCCGACACGCATCGCTTCATCCGCGATCTCGCCGATGACTGCTTCGCCGCCGAACGGGCTTCCGCGCTTCGCATCCTCTACGGTGGCAGCGTCAAACCCGATAACATACGGGGATTGATGGCGCAGGTGGAGATTGACGGCGCGCTGGTGGGCGGAGCGAGCCTCGACGCGCAGTCGTTCGCGTCCATCGTGAATTTCTAGCGCGAGCGCGGTGTATCGCGAAATTAGGAGAAAGCAATGCCTTGGTGGGCTAAGTGGGGTCTGGCGCTGCTGGTGGCAGTGGCGCTGATTTCGATTGGATGGCGCTACATGTTCGTGCTCGTCACGCTGCACGTGCTGGTGTGCTTCGTGCTGGTGATCGTCATCATGCTACAGAGCGGCAATGCGGCCGATCTCGCGGGCGCCTTCGGCGGAGCCGGCAGCCAGACGGCTTTCGGGCCGCGCGGCGCTGCGTCGTTTCTTTCGCGCGCCACCACCTGGTGCGCCATCGTGTTCATGATGACGTCGCTCACGCTCTCCGTGAAGCGCGCGCCTGCGGACGTGATCTCCTCGACTGGCTCCGTCCTCGAGCAAACGCAGAAACCTGCACCTGCGGGCAAGCCGGTAACGCCCCCGGCGAACGCACCGGTGCAGGTGCCGGTGCAACCGGCTCCGGCTCCGAGCCAGAACCAGAATCCAACTCCGGCTCCCGCTCCGGCGCAGAATCCACAACCCGCGCCGAAGAAATAATCGCGCCACCGTAGATTAGAACCGCGATGGCTTGGAGCCGCCGTTAAAGAACGATGTGGTGTTGGCACGTGGGCGCAGGCTGAAGCCTACGCTACTTATAGAACGCGGGCCAAGCGGCTCGTTTTCAATAGCATGCAGATTTCTAATCGGCGGTAAACGGGCGCCTGCACGACGCGCGGTGCACAGGAAAATGTCCACCGCACATAAGCGGACAGCCTGAAGCCTGCCTGCGTAGTCAGGCCTGTCCCACTGAAACCCAAACGCATTCGTTCGCTTCCTCGCACTTTTTCAGTTGCTTGCATCGGCGCCAACACATCGTTCTTCGCAGAAAAAGAACGTGGCCAAAGCTTCCTCGAATTGCGAACAACGGCTTGTTGCAATGTGGGCGCAGGCTGAAGCCTACGCTACCTGAAAAGCGAAAAGCCCTGTGACTAGCACCGGGACATCGTCATCTTCACGATCTTGCGTCGCGATTCTCATTGCGAATAAGGCGTCGATATAATTTTGGTGCGGTCGAGTGGATTCGAACCACCACGGTATTGCTACCGCCAGCCCCTCAAGCTGGTGCGTCTGCCAGTTCCGCCACGACCGCCTAGGCGATGCAGCTCGCCTCTTTCGAGGTGAGGCCTGTTGCGAGGCTTCGATTATCGGCGCGTTCGAGCGCGGCGTCAATATCCGCGCGTCCCGCAACAGAACTCAGCGTAGGCTTCAGCCTGCGCCGCAAGTTGCTAGAGTCTGGCAGTCGCGGCGCGAAGAAATTGGGGCTGCGTTGGTCAGCTTTTTAGTAGCACAGGCATTGTTGCCTGTGCCGCAAGTGGCTACTGGCTGTGCCTATGCAAGGCGAGGAAGCGAAAGAACCTGTTCCTTGGTCTTGCAGGTATGGCGCGACCTGCGGCATGTTCCTACGTTGGCACAGGCAGGAATGCCTGTGCTACCTACAGGCCAAGTCGTCGGTCGCCTGATGCCCCGTCATCATCTTGTCCCGCTGCTTCGCGCGCTCTTGAACGGCAGGACGAATGGCGGAGAGTTCCGCTTTGGTTGTGGCGAAGCTTTCGATAAAGTTCAGAATCTCTTCGAGGAAGACGCCGCGATTGAAATCGCCGTAGAGAAGGCATAGATCGCGGAACTGGTCGTGGCGCGGATCGTCTTCGCGGGAATGCGAGTCAATCCGCGCATATTAGCATTTCCGTAGCGTAGGCCTGCCTCGGCGACAAGACTTCATTCTTCGCAGTAGGGGCACGGCATGCCGTGCCCGGCATGCGACCTTGGCGCGATCGCGCCATTCACTTTAAGACCGCAATCCACTGCTGGGTTGCACTCACCCAACACCGTAAAACCTGCGCTGGTTGTAAGAATCGGGTGGATTGCTGGCCGGTGTCCTTGGCGCGTTCGGGCACGGCATGCCGTGCCCCTACTGCCCGGCTTTTGCGACGCCGCAATCCTTCCGATCTTGGCCTGAGCATCGAATCGCACCTGCCGCACGCAAGACGACACGCTGAAGCCTATCCCACTGAAACCCAATGCAGTCGTCGTTTCCGCGCTTCGTTACATATTGCCGACGGTGGTGCGGGCGCAGGCTGAAGCCTGCGCTACTGACGCACCGCCCCACAATCGGCCTTGAAATTCGGTTGGGCTTATATATGATGGCGTGTTTCATGCAGTGCGACTGACGCTTATCCTCAACGCGACTCGGGAGCGAGAGCGAATGCGAACAAGGAAGTCCGAAAACGGTTCGGCAGCGGTACCGGCGCTGCTGGCGCTGCTGCAAGTGATTCTCGTCGCAGTGACGGTGTATATCTTCGCCGCTAAGCTTTACAGCCCGCCGGCGCCCATCAGCGAAGTCGGGCGCGCCGTGGATGAGCAGTACAGCCTGACGCTGTGGGTGACGGCCGTGGTGTTCGTCCTTTCGCAGCTGGGCCTCGCCTATGCCGTGTTCCGCTTCCGCGACCACGGCCAGCGCGCCCACTTTTCGCGCGGCAACAACACGATGGAATTCATCTGGACCACCGCCACGATCATTCTTTTCCTCGGCCTCGGCATTCTGGGGCGCCGCGCCTGGGCGGAAGTGCGCTTCACGCCGCCCGCCGCCGATGCGGTGCAAGTGGAAGTGACCGAGAACCAGTTCGTCTTCAACTTCCGCTATCCCGGCCCCGACGGAAAATTCGGCAGGCTCGATCCCAAGCAGATCAGCGCTTCGACGGGCAATCCGCTGGGCATCGATGCCAACGATCTGGCAGGGAAGGACGACATCGTGGTGCCCACGCTCACTGTGCCGGTGAACCGGCAGGTGGAGCTGCACGTCACTTCGCAGGACGTGATTCACAATATCTTCGTGCGCGAGCTGCGCCTGCAGCAGGACGCTGTGCCCGGATTGATTGTCCCCGTGCATTTCACGGCGGAAAAAATCGGGCAGTACGAAATCGTCTGCACGCAGCTTTGCGGCCTGGGCCATTCGCGCATGCACAGCTATTTGAATGTGGTGTCTGACGCCGATTACCAGGCGTTCCTGAAATCCGGCGGGCAGTGAGCCGGTGCCTCATAAGTTTGAGAATAATGAACCGATGATCGAGCGAATCACCCGCAGCAAGAATCCAGGAGGCTACGAATGAGTTCGCACGCCCATGGCGCTCACCCCGCGCATGCGATGGAAGCGCCGACGGGCTTCATCCGGAAATATATTTTCAGCGTGGACCACAAAGTGATTGGTATCCAGTATTTCCTACTGGCGCTGACGGCTGTGCTGGTGGGCATCGTACTCTCCGTGCTGATGCGCCTGCACCTGGTGTGGCCCAACATGCATCTGCCGTTCGTTTCGGGCGGGTTGATGACGCAGGAGCAGTATCTATCGCTCGTCACCATGCACGGCACGATCATGGTTTTCTTTGTGCTCACCACCGCGCCGCAGGGCGGCTTCGGCAATTACTTCCTGCCCATTCAAATCGGCGCGCCGGACATGGCGTTTCCGCGCCTCAACATGCTGTCCTTCTGGGTCACGTTTCTTGCGTTCATCGCGATTCTCGCTGCGTTTGTGGTTCCCGGTGGAGCACCGCTCAGCGGCTGGACTGGCTACACGCCTCTCAGCGGACTTGGCGAAGTCACCGGCCCTGGTGAAGGCTGGGGCCAGACCATGTGGATCGTCAGCATCTCGCTGTTTTGCTTGGCGTCGCTTCTCGGCGCGCTGAATTTCATCGCCACGCTGATCGACATGCGCGCTCCGGGCATGAGCCTGTTCCGGATGCCGCTTACGTGCTGGGGCTGGTTCGTGACCGCGATTCTCGGCTTGCTCGCATTCGGTGTGCTGCTCGCTGGAGGAGTTTTGCTGCTGCTCGATCGTTCCGCAGGTACCAGCTTTTTTATTCCTGCTGGCCTCGTAGTGAATGACCAGATTCAGAATCATTCCGGTGGCTCGCCGCTCCTCTGGCAGCACTTGTTTTGGTTCTTCGGGCATCCCGAGGTGTACATCGCGATTCTGCCGGGCATGGGAGTCGCATCGCACGTGCTGTCCACGTTTGCGCGCAAACCGGTGTTCGGCTACCGCGCCATGGCGATGGCGATGTGCGCGATCGGGTTCCTGGGCTTCATGGTTTGGGGACACCACATGTTCGTCAGCGGGATGAGCCCCTATTCGGGATTCGCGTTCTCGGTGCTGACCATGTCCATCGGCGTGCCTTCCGCGATCAAGACGTTCAACTGGCTTGGCACCCTGTGGGGCGGGAAGATTCAATTCACCACGCCGATGCTCTTCGCCATCGGCTTCGTGTCGCTCTTCGTTTCGGGTGGCCTCTCGGGCTTGTTCCTCGCGCAACCGGCAGTGGATAACCTGCTGCATGCCACCTACTACGTGGTGGCGCACTTCCACCTGGTGATGGGCGTTGCTGCCATCTTCGGCATTTTTGCTGCGACGTATTTCTGGTTCCCGAAAATGTTCGGGCGCATGATGAATGAGCCGCTAGGCAAGGCGCATTTCTGGCTCACGTTCATCGGCGCCTACTGCATCTTCATGCCCATGCACTGGGTGGGCATAGCAGGCGGCATCCGGCGTTATGCGGACGCCAGCGCTGTGGCCTACCTGCAACCGCTGCAGCCCGTGCACCTCTTCATGAGCATTGCTGCGTTTGTTACGGCTACGGCGCAAATACTGTTCCTGATAAATTTCTTCTGGAGCCTGAAGAGCGGCCCGAAAGCCTCGAAGAATCCGTGGAACGCAACCACTCTCGAATGGATCACCGATTCGCCGCCTCCTCACGATAATTTCGCCGGACATTTTCCGAGCGTGTATCGCGGCCCCTACGATTTCAGCGTTCCCGGCGTAAAGCAAGACTTCGTGCCGCAGAACCTGACGCCGCAGGAAGTGGCGCGCGAAAAGGAATAGTAGCCAACGGACCCTGAAATGCCAGGCATCGTCACAGACGAAATCGAACTAATACGCACGCCCGGCGGCGGACGAGGCGGATCGTCGTCCGATGGCCGCGACGGTTCCGGTGGGCGAGGGGAAGGGAGCGGTTCTGGCGGCAGCGCCTCCGTTCCTCAGCGCACTTACATCACGGGAATGACCGTCGGGCTCGGCGGCATCCTGATGTTCTTCATGGCGCTCGTCAGCGCCTACATAGTTCGCAAGGACATTCCTAATAGCGGCTGGTACCCGCTCGCAGTTCCACGAATTCTGTGGCTCAACACCGCCGTGCTGATCGCAAGCAGCTTCACGCTTGCGCATGCTCGCAAACTTTTCAAATCCAACGACCAACCGGGCTTTCACCACTGGTGGAGCATCACCACTGTTCTGGGCGTGTTCTTTCTCGCAGGGCAAATCATCGCGTGGCAGCAGCTCCGAGCCGTCGGCTTGTTTCTAGCCACGAATCCGAGCAGCAGTTTCTTTTACGTCTTCACCGCCGCACACGGCTTGCACTTACTAGGTGGCGTGCTGGCGCTCGCGTGGATTCTGTTTCGGCCCACGCACCGGCTCACGCAAGGCACGGCAACCGAAGTGGCGGCGATGTACTGGCACTTCATGGATGGCTTGTGGGTTTTCCTATTTCTACTTTTCCTTCTGGGACGGTGAATCGTGAGTGATACCGAATTCGAAGGCATAGTCGCAACGCCGTGGTCGGGCGGCGCGTCTCCCTTCGGGATCAATTCGAAAAAGCTGGGAATGTGGCTGTTCATCGTTTCCGATACGCTGACGTTTTCGGCGCTGCTCGTCAGCTACGCGTATGTGCGCCTCGCCACGCCCGACTGGCCGCGTCCATTTGAGATCTGGCCCGCCATCGCAAAATCGTCGTTCATGACCTTCGTGCTCCTCTCGAGCAGCTTGACCATGGTGCTGGCCGTCGCTGCGGCGCATCGCCACGACGTGAAGAAAGCCGTCCGCTACTTGATCCTCACGATGATCTGCGGCGCCGCTTTCGTGCTGATTCACGCCACGGAATGGGTCACGCTGTTTCACGAGGGAGTAACGCCATGGTCGAACCCGTGGGGCGTGCCGCTTTTCGGCGGCACCTTCTTCGGCCTCACCGGGTTGCACATGCTGCACGTCACGATTGGTGTCGGCTATCTCGCAATTATTTGCGCCGGATACGCCAAGGGTAAGTGGACGGCCGACCACGTGGAAGTGAGTGGCCTTTACTGGCACTTCGTCGATCTCGTCTGGATGTTCATTTTCCCGCTGGTCTATTTGCTGAGCGTGAATCCGAAGTAAGGCCGAAGTACGGGCCGAAGCCGGGGCAGAAGTAAGAGCGAATGTCGAAACAGCGTAACAAGCGAAATCTATAACTGGAGCGAGCGACTCGATGACCGAACCCGCATACATGAGGACGGAAGCTGTCGATGACCACGCTGTGGGGAGCGCCAAGCTCTTCGGGTGGGTCTGGGTTTGGCTGCTGCTGCTGACGGCGCTCGAGGTGTTCCTGGCCTACGAGCGCGTCGAAGTGCACCTGATGATCACGATCCTGCTCGGCCTTTCGCTGATCAAGTCGGCGCTGATCATGTCGTACTTCATGCACCTGCGCTTCGAGCGGCTCGGCTTGTTCCTGATCCTCGTCCCCGCAATGGTCTTCTGCATCTGCATGATGCTGATCATGTTCTACCCGGACAGCATTCGCCTGATGGACATGCGACCGCACTAAGCTGAGGCAGTTTTGCGGCGCACCGTTGGAGTTTGAAGGAGAAAGGGCGGGTTCCAAACCCGCCCTTTTCATTTAGCGTAGAGAGTAGCGCTCTTTCTAAGCTTTTGGCTTGTGCAGGCCAGTGCACACCGAGACGGCGCTATTAGGATCCACGGCGCTGTCGCCCTGCTCGACGTGCTGAATCTTCCCTGCTTTATCGACAACAATGGTAGTGCGCTGGGCCCATTGATATTTGCCACCCTTCACATCGTAGGGCTTCAGAATCTGGTAGGACGTCAGCACTTCCTTGTTCATGTCGCTGAGCAGGGGAAAAGTAACTCCGATTTGCTTGGCGAATGCGGCGTTGGCGGCGGGACTGTCGATGCTGATACCGAGGACGACGGTGTCGCTTGCTTCGAGTTTGGCCAAATCAGCCTGATAGGCCTGAAGTTCTTTCGTTCAACCGCCGGTGAATGCCAGAACGTAAAAGGCTAGAATCACGTTTTTCTTGCCGCGATAGTCGCTCAGCTTCACCTGTTCCCACTTGTCGCTGAGCAGAGAAAAATCGGGCGCCGCGTCTCCTACCTTTAGATTCGTTTTGGCGACAGTTTCTTCTTGCGCTGCGGCCGTAACCGGGGCGACCATTTGCCCGCCGACGCATAGCAGTAAGAGAACGCCGGTGAGTGCTGTGACAATCCCTTTCATGCGTTTCTCCTTATCCATCGGAATGCAATTGCAGGGAGCATTATAGACTCGCCCGGCATTTGCCAGCAGTGAATTGACAAGCGGGCCGCCAATTTAGAGACCGATTTGTTGTACGCTGGTCGCATCTGCGATGGAGATTGTTGCGAACTTGTTTGCCGGACGGACTAATTGGAATCTCACGCCGAATCGCCTGAGCGAAGCGCTCGCGCGCCATCGTTCCGCTGGAAAGCCGCTGATTGATTTGATCGCCTCGAATCCCAGCGAATGCGGGTTTACCTATAATCGCGAGAAAATTCTAAGCGCGCTGGCAAATCCGCAGAGCCTTACTTACCAACCGGAACCGAAGGGACTGCTCGCCGCTCGTGACGCCGTTGCAGGCTACTATGCGGACCGCAGCGACCGCGTTGCGTCGAGCGACATGATCCTCACGACCAGCACGAGCGAAGCATATTCTTTTGTCTTCCGCGCTTTGTGCAATCCTGGCGACGAAGTACTGATTCCTACTCCGAGTTATCCGTTATTCGATCTCCTGGCCGATATTCAGGACGTAAGGCTCATTCGCTATCCGCTTGTCTATGATCATGGCTGGCAAATCGAGTTTCACGCGCTCGAAGCCGCGCTCAGCACTCGCACCCGCGCCATCATCGCGGTTCATCCCAATAATCCTACCGGCCATTTCACCAAAGCCAATGAACGGTCCAGGCTCAATCAAATCTGTGCTGACCGTCAGATCGCCATGATGGCGGACGAAGTGTTCCTGGATTTCTCGCTGTCTGCCAAGCCCCAAAGCAGCTGCGCGACAAACTCCGAGGCGCTTACGTTCACATTGAGCGGGCTTTCGAAAATGTGTGGTCTGCCGCAGATGAAAGCCGCATGGCTGATTACCAGCGGTCCCGGCGATTTGAAAACGCAAGCTCTCGACCGGATCGAGGTGATCGCCGACACGTACCTTTCGATGAATGCACCCATCCAGCACGCAATCCCTATTTTCTTGGAGCAGCGACACGAATTTCAGCGGGAGGTGACGTCAAGAATTCGAGAGAATCTTGCCGAACTCGACCGGCAACTCGCAACCCAGAAAACTTGCAGCCGGCTTGCAATCGAAGGCGGCTGGTACGCCACGCTTCGCGTGCCGGCAACGCGCACGGACGAAGAGGTCGCGCTCGATTTGCTCGACAAGAAAAACGTTTACGTTTACCCGGGGCATTTCTACGATTTCCCGGCGGACGGTTACCTCATTGTCAGTCTGATCGCCCCCGAACAAGAGTTCGCCGAAGGAATCAAACGCCTGATTTCGATTTGCTAGGGGAAGAATTCAGTGCGTCGCAGAGAAGGGCAGCGCGCGCTTACTTGAGTCGTCCCGGTGGGTCAGCGGCTTCCGGCATGGCAAGAGGTGGAGCGGCTGCATCACCTTCGGGCAGTTTCGAAGGAGCAAGCTGAGGAATGCCGACGCCGCGATTCAGTTCGAGATGCTCCTTGGCGCATCGCGGGCAATATCCCTTGCCGGTCTGGTCATCGCGCTGGCTGGCGAGTTCGTAGCACCCGCAGATGCAATCGCAGTAGCCCGTGATGGAGGCAGTCTTGATAGGCACCAAAGCCATTCACATTCCTCCGAACCCGAAATACTACCCGTGCATGAATCGTTTCGCAAGTTGGCGGCGGCAGGTATCGAAGAGAATCGCGGCGGTCTTGAAATCCGTTTAAGCAGGTTCGAGTTGTGCGAGGCGGAATGGATCGCCAATCTTATCGTGGAGTGCGGCCCACACGCTGTCGGGGTGTGCGAGAAACACTTCTACAACGCGCGGATCGAATTGCCTGCCGGAGTACCTCTTGATTTCTTCTCGCGCGGCAGAAATGGGCAGCGCCTTGCGATAAGGCCGATCGGATATCATCGCATCCAGCGTGTCGGCCACGGCGAATATTCGCGCGCCGAGCGGAATCTGCTCGCCCCGCAATCCGCGAGGGTAGCCAGAGCCGTCGTAGCACTCCTGGTGCGACAACACGATCTCGGCCGCTTCCTTGAGAAACGGAATTCGCTCCAGCACCGCATACCCGATATCGCAATGCCGGCGCATGATTTCGCGTTCTTCCGCAGTGAGCGGTCCCGGCTTGCGCAAGATGCTGTCCGGCACTCCCATCTTGCCAATGTCGTGAAGGAAGGCTCCACGCGCAATATGCCGCAGCAAAGCTTTGTCCACGCCCATCGCTTTAGCAATCGTGATCGTAAACGCGGTGACGCGCTGGCAGTGGCCTTCCGTCTCGGCGTCTTTCGCGTCGAGAGCTCCGCCCAAAGCTTCCAGCGTGTAGTCGTACGATTGTTCGAGCTCCTGCAGCGCGATCGAAAGCTGCTGTGTGCGCTCCGCGACCAGATGTTCCAGGTCGCTCTGATACGTGCGATTTTCAATCACCAGCCGGCGATGTTCCAGTGCGCGGCGGACACTCAAATAGAGCTGGTCCTTTTCAAAGGGCTTGAGAATGTAGTCGTAAGCTCCCGCGCGAATTGCTTCGAGAGCGATGGCGATGTCGTGCATCGCTGTGACCATAATCACCGGCACATCCGGATCGTCTACGCGCAGCTCGGAGAGAAGCTTAAGACCGTCCATTTCCGGCATAACAATATCGCTCAGCACCAGATCGAACGTATCGTTGCGGAAGGCGTCGAGCGCGATGCGGCCGTTGGCACAGGCTACAGTGTGATAACCCTGCGCATCGAGAAGGGTGGTTACAACCTCTCGAATTGCTTCTTCGTCATCGACAACCAGGACCTTTTCTCGCTCCACAAGTGCGCTCCGAAGTCTCACCATTATAAAGCAGGGCACATGCGCGTATTGGGCTCGTTGCCCTACTTCTAACCCTCATGCTAGGTTTCCAAGTGGCTTCCCGACATCCTCGATTTCGTGTGTGCCGAGTTTTCCTGGCGACTAGGCGTCGCTGACACAGGACTCGATGCCATTCGTTTCTAACCCGGGCTTCCTTGCGGCGGCGTTTATTGAAGGCTCGGCCGCGTTTATCATCCTCGTTCTTTACTCTCTTCTCGTCCCCAGCTTTTCAGCGCGATTCTTCCGCTTTTGGATCGCCGGATGGACAGGCTACGTACTCTGGGGCGCTCTGCGGATGGTGTCGATTTGGCGCGGAGATCCTAACGCGAACTTTCAATTCAGCGCCGTACTTTCGCTGGCTGCCGCGGCTTTATTTTTCGTCGCGGTTCTGGAATGTACAGGACGAGTAGATAATCTCCGTTGGCTCACGCTGTTCGCAGGTGTTGCCGCACTGGCTATTTACGGCAGTTATTCGATCGCGAAGATGCCAATGGCAGCGCTTTGGATTGAGCGGGTCGCAGAATCGGGATTCTATCTGCTGGCCGGATGGCTGTTGTGGCGAATGAATTCAAGATACCAGGGAGTAGGATGGAAATTACTTGCTGGCGCGCTGATGCTGCGAGGTCTCCATGGATTCGATCGAGCCGCTTGGTCGGGCGAAGAATTCGGATTGTTTCGCATGTCGTTTCACGGCCTCTTCGGAATCGCGATGGGGATTGCGATGGCGGTTCTCGTTTTGGAGGCCAGCCGGGCTCGCACAGAAGACTTGAATGAAAAGCTTCGGCGCCTCGCAATCATTACCGCAGAAGCAACTCAGTCATTTCGGGTGCATGAAACCTTGGAAGGCGTTGTCCGTCATCTTGTGGAAAGCCTTGGGGCGAGTCACGGCGTGGTGTACCTGTTCGACGGTTCCGGCGACAAGCGTTCACTCTTGGTGCGAGCGACTGTCGGTTTTAGCGAAGACTTCTTGCATCTCTACACGCGCTTATCGCCGCGTGTCCTGTGGGCTCAGACGGTGCTTGAGCAACCGACCCCTCTTGTCGTCTTCGATGCGGCCATGGACTCTGGTGTTCGCGATTGGATGCGCGACGAGAAGTTGTCAACACTGGTCCTCGTTCGCATCCCCGGGAAAGAGAAGCCGCTCGGGTTTTTGGGAATTGGTTCCGCTACAGCCCGCACCTTCGCCAGCGATGAAGAAAATTTTCTTGTGAATGTAGCCAACCTTCTCGGCCTCACTGTCCAGAATGTTTCGTTGTTCGAGGTCGCAGCGAATTCCCGCAGGCAATGGCTCGACACCTTCGATTCGATTGGCGATTTGATTGTGGTGCACTCTCCAAGCGGAGCGGTGCTGCGGGCGAACCGCACTCTGGCTTGGCATCTCGGCGTGGAGCCAGGAGAGCTCGAAGGCCAGCCGCTTCGAAGCCTTTTGCAGCAGGCGGAGGTTCACTGGACAACCTGTCCTTACTGCGAAGGTGCCGCGGGAGACCCCGAACAAATTGACCCGACATTCGGCGGATACTTCCTCGTCACCAATTCGACGTTTCACGATTCGAACGGTGTCCCGCTCGGCACGATTCACGTGCTCAAGGACTTCACCGAACGCCGCCAGGCCGAAAACAAGTTCCGCATGCTCTTCGAGAACGTTCAGGAGGGGGTCTTTATCTCGACGCCCGAGGGCCGCTTCCTCGATTTCAACAAGGCGCTGATGAACATTCTCGGCTACGACAAGCGCGATGAGCTCTTGTCGGTAGATATCACCCCAACGTTCTACTTACATGCCGAAGATCGGGAACATTTGAAACGGCTGCTTCGCGAACACGGCCAGGTGAGCGATTTTGAGTTTCAATTCCGCCGTCGCGACGGTGAGGTGCGAATTGCTCACGAATCGAGCTTCGTCACGCGTGATGATTCGGGAGCCGTGGTTGCCTATCAGGGTTTTCTGCTGGATGTCACGGATCGAAAACTCGCAGAAATGGAAATTCGCCGCCGCAACAGGGAACTTCTCGCGCTGAACTCAATTGGCGGCATGCTTAGCCAGTCTGCCGAGATAGATGAAATCTTGAATCGAGTGCCTCCGAAAGTTGCTGAGCTCTTTAAAGTTGACACGTGCTCGATCTATTTGCTCGATGAGCCGTCGCACACTCTGAAGCGCATGGCGGCCTTCGGATATGAGACTGAATTCGCGCGCAATCTGCCGCCGGTCGAAATAGCCTCGACTCTCCTCGAACAGTTGAAACAAGCTCGCGCCACCTTGCTGTCGGGCTCGGCTGTAGTCGTGCCCGAGATTTTGCGTGAGCTTTTGCGCCGGGAGAATATTCGGGAATCGCAAATAGCCGTCCTCTGGTCGAAGGACCGCATCATGGGAATCCTGGCAATCGGATGCCGCGAAGCCCGCGAGTTTTCGCCGGCGGAACTAAATCTTTTGGCGGCTGTGGGAAATCAAATCGCCACCACAATAGACAAGGCGCTGCTTCTGAAAGAGACGCAGGATGCTTATCAGAGCCTGGCCCTGGCCCAGGAACAGCTCTTGCAGAGCGAGAAAATGGCTGCCGTTGGCCAGCTTATTTCAGGCGTAGCTCACGAACTTAATAATCCACTCACGGCGATTCTCGGTTACAGCCAGCTGCTCCAATCCGAAGAGCTCACCAATTCTCGCGGCTCAGATTACATCGAAAAATTGTACAAGCAGGCGCAGCGCACGCATCACATTGTGCAGAGCCTGCTCAGCTTTGCCCGCCAGCATAAGCCGGAAAGAAAATCGGTAGATCTGAATCAGATTCTCGAAGACACGCTTATCCTTCGAGAATACGACATGAAGCTCAACAGCATTCGCATCCATCGGGAATTCGAACCCAATCTTCCCGTCACAACCGGAGACTTTCACCAGCTTCAGCAGGTTTTTCTCAACATTGTGAATAATGCCGTCGATGCGCTAGTCGAGAAAGGAGGAAACGGCGAAATCTGGATTCGAACGGCCCTGGCGGGCAATCGCCTGCGAGTCGAAATCACTGACAATGGGCCGGGAGTGAAGGACCCGCATCGCGTCTTCGACCCGTTCTACACCACGAAACCGGTCGGGAAGGGAACCGGACTGGGGTTGAGCATCTGCTATGGAATCGTCAAGGAACATGGCGGAGAAATTCAGGTGCGCAATTCTCCGCCTCGCGGCGCCACCTTCGCGATCGTGCTACCAATTCTCGGCGTTTCTGACTCGCCTCAGGAGGACATGTCTTCGCCTGCGAAGGCCTCAGGAGCAGGGACGGTTCTGCTCGTGGATCATGAGGAAGCCGTGTTGCAACTGGAGCAGGAGATTTTGCGCGCTCGAGGCGTCACAGTACGCGCCGTGCGAAGCGTCCAGGAAGCCCTCGACCTCTTGCGACGCGAGACTGTGAACGCCATCGTTGCGGATATGAAGATTCCTGGAGAACTTTCCGCCACGGGGCTCTATCGCTGGATCGAAGAAAACCGCAGCGAACTTGCCGGACGCATCGTGTTCACGGTGTCGAATGCGCGAGACGGTGAGTTAAGCGGTACCTTGCACAAGTCCGGCTGTTCGATCCTGGAAAAACCCTTCTCGATTGATGCGTTTTGCGGGACCGTGCTCAAGACCCTTCGCTCGGAAGCGCCGGCTCCGGTAAAGCGCTAAGCTTTTTCGACCCCCCGGGCCATTCCTTGTGTTCCGTTCCAAGCGCCACTCTTACCTTTAGTTGGAACCCTTGTGTTTACCGAGATGTTGCTGACTACTAAGCTGCAGGGCGTAGCATGCACGGCAATCATCAAGTTAGGAGCGCGTATGGAGTCCCTCGAACGCTTCGCTCAGAATCAGCTCATCGTTGAGGAGTATGTAACGCAATGGTTGGCCGCGATTCCCAGCGATTTCGGCCGATTGGTTGACGTAGCCACGCTCCGCGATGTAACCGGCGGCCATTATCACCATCCCGCTTTGGAAGAGGTCTACTCTGAATCGGCCGTCCATCAAGCCTTGCTTTACTGTCACGAAGAGCTCTTCGAAAAAAGTCATGGTAACGCCTCCGGATCTTCAGGAATGGGATTTACGCACTCATTTCGGTCGAACAGAGGTTCCGGTCGCGGATATTGCCTCTCGCTGGCTCGAAGTCGAACATTTTCGTTGCCTGGTTCCTATGGGTGTTGCGGCGCCTGTGCGCGATCTGTTTTTGTCGAATATTCGCGCGACCCTGATCCGTCTCGTCCGCGAACAGACTGCTTTGGCAGCCACGGCCTAGAACAGTGCGGTTGCGCAACTTTGCAACCAGACTTTCCAACTCTCGCTGAACCTCCGAGAAACCTGTTACTCTGATTCTTCATCCAAGTTTGCTGGAGGGCGCAACGAATGAAGCGTCTTATCGAAGTCATCTGTCTTTGCGCGCTTGCAACTGGCACTGCGAGCGCGCAGCAATCGGTCTCGCCGCCTCCCATTGCAGGATCGCCGAATTCGCATACAACGCCGCCTACGACCGCCGATTTCATCAAAGCTGCCGATGAAGTGCTCGCGCAAATGAGCAAGTTGCTCGATTTGCCCATCAAGGAACCTCTGAAGAAGAGCCTGCGCTCCAAACAAGAGATCCGCGAATATCTGGTTCGCGAAGAAGAAGAGGATCGCAACGATGCCCAGCGTTACGCCGATAAGAAAGCGCTCGAAGCATTTGGTTTGATACCGAAGAATTTCCCGCTCGACTCTTTTATGCTCGACGTTTTGACCGACCAGGTAGCGGGACTCTACGATCCAAAGTCAAAAGAGTTCTACATTGCCGATTGGATTCCGGCTGACGAGCAGCGTGCCGTAATGTCTCACGAACTGACCCACGCGCTCGAAGATCAGTCCTTCCACATCGACTCATGGATCAAAGCCGCACGCCCCAATGACGATGCCGAACTCGCTCGTGAGGCTGTGAGCGAGGGCTCGGCGTTGGCGGCCATGGTGGATTACACGCTGCGAGAACAGCAGGTGAGCGTCCGCGATCTTCCCGACGTTGCCCTGTTGATTCGCTCCGGCGCCGTGGAAGAAATGGATAAAGACCCGAATCTCGCCAAAGCACCGGGATATATTCGCGACGAATTGCTCTTCCCGTATCTCGCCGGAACGAGCTTTTCCCAGCAATTCCTGAAAGCGCATGACGGATGGCAGGATCTGAACCTGCTGTTCAAGAATCCGCCGATTTCGACGCAACAGATCCTCCATCCCCAGCTGTACTTAACCAACGTGAAGCCCGCCGCTGTGCCGCTTCCCGAATGGAAAGGCTCTGTTCCCGGCGATTGGAAGCTGCTGGAAGAAAACGTGCTGGGTGAATTTGGCTTGCAGGAAGTCCTGAAACAATTTCTGGGTCAGGACCGCGCTGATACGCTCGCAGCGGCATGGGCAGGGGATCGTTACGCGCTCTTCGAGGATCCGAAGACCAAAGAAATCTCACTTGTCTTCCGCCTCGCCCTGGACAATACCGAGGATGCCGCGCGTTTCTTCGGGCAGTACAGCGAGCTTCTCGAACTGAAGCACAAAACCCGCATGGCGCTCTTTCGCCGGCCCAACTATTTTCAGTTTCAGAGCGATTCTGGCGGTGTTTTCCTGCGATGCGTAGGGACTGCCTGCCTGGTGGTCGAGAACGCCACTCGCGAAACGTACGACAAAATCGATCGCGCGGTGGGATGGCCCGCGGCTCCTGCGCCTCCTGAGGCACACGCCGGAAACACTTTCACGCAGCGCCGCGACACCCCGCGAGTTACCGAAACCGCATTTTAGTCGCTCAGCGAAATGCTTGCCGAATCGCTGCGATGAATTACCATCAGGGTCTGGTCGTCGCCTGGGTGCGTTCCCGAGCAATGTCGAGCGACGTCTCTCATGCAAGCCGCTAGCAACTCCTGCGGTACCCATCCATGTCTTTCGCCCGCGACGCTCGCCAGCCTCTTCATGCCGTACTCCACGCCGGTCGGGTTGCGCGCTTCAGAGATTCCGTCGGTGTATAAAAGCAATGAGTCGCCCGGCTCCATCTTTACGCGCTGTACCGAATACGGGCTCGTGGAAAACATTCCCAGCGGTAGCCCGGTAGCGTGAATGTGTTTCACGCCATCGCGCGTCACCATTACGGCTGGCAAATGTCCCGCGCTCGCGATTTCGATTTCGCCCGATTTGCTCGCGCGTCCGCAAATCAGTGTCGCGTACTGGCCCGCGAACGTGCTTTCGCAGAAAACCCGGTTCGCCGTGGCCAGAAGCTTTTCCAGATCTAAGCCGCCGTTTGCTTTGGCCTCGGAACCTATATTCGCCAAGCTTCGAAACATGGCGTGCAAATGCGTCATCAGCAGCGCGGCGGCCATTCCTTTGCCCGCCACATCGCCAAGCAGAAATACCAGTTTCCCGTCGTTCTCGAGCGGCAAAATCAGGTCGCAGTAGTCACCGCTCACGGGGCCAGCGGGCTTGTACTCGTAGTGAATATGCCAGTTGCCGAAGCGCGCGGCCTTTTTCGGCAATAGACCTCGTTGCACCACGGACGCGAGCTCGAGATCGCCTTCGAGTGCCCGCCGCTCCTCGGTCGAAAGGCAATCCAGGCACACCCTTGCGAGGGGGTTCGCAATGAGGCGTTCCTGCTCGACGGTCCCCTGGCACACAACGCACGTACCGTAAGTCCCGTCGTGAATATGCTGGATGGCAGAGTCCACCTCTTGCAGCAGCTCCACAAACGGAGCAGTCTCCTGCGCGAGAGGTGCAGCGGAGATGGTGGCCTGCAGTTCTCCCCGCCTTTTCTTGAGCTGTTCGCGGATGTATGGTTCGCTTACTTCGGGCATAGCCGGCGTCTCCACACCTGTTTCAATGTGTACCTCTTCCAATCGTCTCGCCATTCGAGTGGCAACACCATCCGTTTCTTGCATGCCAATCTCCCGTTTTCGCCCCTCAATTGGATTCCCCGCCAGCACAACCGATTCGGCCTTGTTGAGGGAGACTGGGGCCATCGGAAGTCTTTCTTTCCAATCGAGATAGGCGCCGTTCGAAGCGTGCCCGGCGCCGCCGATAGAGACTCGCCTCCAGGCCTCCCGTGCGATTCGAACGGCGAAGCTCCTCGAGAGCTTTCCTGGTGATGGAAGCTGCCTGATGCGGCTCACGCGCATGATGCTCGTAATAGATGGCCAGTTGCTCGTAGGCTTCAAAGCCTTCCCTCGAATTTCCCAGTATGCTCTCCCAAAGCTCTCGCGCTCGCGCAAAATCTCCTGCGCGCTTGGCCATCATTGCCAAAGACCGCCGAGCCGCGCGCTCCGTTTCAACCGGCAAGTCCCCATCGATCGACTGCTGAAACAGTATTTGAGCGCGAGCCGATTCGCCGCACCGTTCGCAAATGCGCGAGATGCCAAACAGCTCAAATGCATCGGTGCACTGGTTCTCGGCGTCGGCCAGTACGGAAAGCACCCGCGCCGAAAGCCCGGCAAGTCCGCGAAGATCCATCTGATTGTGATAAAAAATCGGCAGTAGCGGCTCTGCCGGCCCCCCGCGCAGAAAATCGAAATACAGCGATGGAATCAGCTCTGAGATCACGTCGTGGCCGCGATTCCACCCCAGCACCTGCCGTTCGAGCTCGGCCAATCGTACCGATCCCAATCGCAATCGCCAAAGATTGCGCGCCGGGTGGAGAAAATCCAGGTGCGCACGTAGCGCGGGCACTCGAATCTTACGAGTCATCCGATAGCGCGTCTCAAGCAGCGGCCAGTCGAATGATTTCCCGTTGAACGTAACCAGCACGGGGCGCACCGCGATTCGCTCTGCGAGTGCCACGAGCACCGAGTGTTCTTCGCTGTGCTCGCGCATGAAGAACTGCTCCACTTCAAGGCCGCCCACGTCCCACCACGCGATACCGATCAAGAAGGGATACGTGCCGGTGCCGCCGCAAAGACCGGTTGTCTCTGTATCCAGAAACAGCCATTGGCTGGGGTCGGCGATTTTTTCGGCCATGTCCGGTGCCAGCAATCGGAGCGCATCGGGGTGAAGGTGAATTTCAGGAGGCGCACAGTCAATCGTTTCTGCGAACCATCGCCTCAGCCCGAGGTGCGCGCCAAATTTATTTTCCCGAATGGCGGCACCCAGGACACTCGCCAACCGCTCAGCGCCTTCGGGCACATCCGGCGATGTTCCTGGCAGCGCATCGAATCGCCGCTCTCGCGCCGTCACAACTCCGCTACCGCTGGCATCATTGGCGATCCGGGCAGAAACGGCGGGCCGCCGCAGTGCGTTTAATCTCGAGAATCGCTCATCGGTGGTTGACTTCAATTCGGGGCCCTCATCCTGATGGCAACGTCATCTGCCTTGGATCGCGAGCACAATCTCTCCAGGATCGCCAGCGCAGCCTCCTTCGTCCTCTCGCTCTTCTCTCCCGCCGGACCCACGCACGAAGGGCATCCGCTATCGCAGGGACACGCAACGATCAACTCGTGCGTCCGTCGCAGCAGCAACTCATAAACGCGATAAAGCGGCTCGCTGAATCCAATCCCGCCCGGATACGCGTCGTAAAGATAAAGATTCGGTTCATAGAATTCTTTTGCGTTTGCCGCATCATTTACATCCGAAAACTCCACCCACTCCGTTTCAACGCCCGCGCTGGGCGGCCGTTCGCCGACGGCCGTCCCCAGATCCCGCCGGTCGCACATCAGCAACAGCGTCGCCATCGATTCAAGCGCATACAACAGTCCGAAGATTCCGCTTTGCCGGTCGCTCAACGCGAAGGGCAGTCCGGCCAGCAATTCGTGGCCGAGCGTGAGCCAGAACGCGGTGGTGTGCATCTCGTTTTCAGGCAGTTCGAGTTTTCCCGCGCCTACATTCTCATTGGTGAAGAATTTGATCTTCTTGAATCCGACTACCTGGGAGCGCACCAGCACGTCTCCATGCACGCGCGCCGCCAGCCCCGCAATTGGATCCTCTTCAGCGATCTCGAGTACCCGCACCTGCGTGTAGCGAATGGCATCGGTGTAGTGATCCACATTGACGCGTTTCACGTAGGCTTTGCGTTGCTCGAAATCCAGACGCTCCACGTGATACTGCTGGCCCTGATGGATATAGATTGCTTTCGGGTGCAGCGTTGTCAGCGCCGAAGAAAAATCCACTTCACCGATCACTTCGGGGCCGTCGTCATCCTCGCCTGTCGTCGTGTCGATAATCACAAAATTGTCGGACGTGACCGCCCGCAAACTAACCGTATCCGCGGGATAAGCCTGCTGCACCCAATGCCAGTTGCCGCCGCTGCGGTGCAGAAATCCAGCCTCACCGAGCCGTTCGCACATTTCCGGCAATGGAACACTGCCAAACCGTTCCTCCGGCGAAAGCGGCAGTTCAAACGCCGCGCATTTCAAATGATTCACAAGAATTTCGAGATTGTCCGGCTGCACGTAAGCATGCTCGGGCGAGCGCCCGAAAAAATAGTCGGGATGCTGCACGATAAATTGATCGAGTGGAGCAGACGAAGCCACCAGCACCGCGCAAGATGTTTCATTCCGCCGCCCAGCTCGGCCGGCTCGTTGCCACGTGGAAGCAATCGATCCGGCATATCCCGCCATCACGCACGCATCGAGTGACCCAATATCGATGCCCAGCTCCAGCGCATTTGTCGCGATCACGCCGCGCACACGCCCTTCGCGCAAGCCACGCTCAATTTCCCGCCGCTCGCCCGGCAAATACCCGCCGCGGTAGCCACGAACCGGTTCCGGCTGTCCGATTTCCGGCGTATTCGCCTGTTGCAAATAAGTGAGCAGCACTTCCGTGTGCAAGCGGCTATTGGCGAAGACAATCGTCTGTAGCTTTCGCGCGAGCAGTTCCTTTGCGACGCGTGTTGCTTCGTTCAAATAGCTCCGACGGATGCCGAGATTGCGGTTCACCATCGGCGGGTTGTAGAAAACGAATAATTTCTCAGCGGCCGCCGCCCCGTTTTCGGCTACAACTGCCACTTCCCGCTCGATCAGCTGCGACGCGAGCTCGCCCGGATTCGCAATCGTTGCAGAGCAGCAAATAAATTGCGGCTTCGACCCGTAAAACTCCGCGATGCGCGCAAGCCGCCGCAGCACGTTGGCCAGATGGCTCCCGAAAACTCCGCGATAGGTATGCAGCTCATCTAGGACGATGTATCGCAGGTTTTCAAACAGCCGCGTCCACTTCGTGTGGTGCGGCAAAATTCCTGTGTGCAGCATGTCCGGATTCGACAGCACCACATGGCCGCGCTCGCGAATCGCTTTCCGCGCGTTAGACGGCGTGTCCCCGTCGTACGTAAACACCCCGAAGCAGTCGTCCATGCGGGTCGCCAGATCGTGCAGCTCGGCAAGCTGGTCTTGCGCCAGCGCCTTGGTAGGGAAGAGGTAGAGCGCTCGCGTATCGGACTGATCGAGAACTGAGTTCAGCACCGGCAGGTTGTAACAAACCGTTTTGCCAGACGCCGTGGGCGTTACGACCACAAAATCCTTGCCCGATCGCGCCAGTTCCGCCGCCTCCGCTTGATGCGAAAAGAGCTGCTCGATCCCTTTGGCGCGGTAAGCCCCGCGAAGCTCAGGCCTCACCCATTCCGGCATGGCCCGGAACTGCGCCTCGCGCGCCGGCAGATGCCGGATGGCCGTCAGCACCTCGTCGGTCTTGTGACGCCCCACAAGGCTCCCCAGCACGTTCTGGAGGGTATCCAGCGTTGTTCCCGTCTTTACAACCGCCAGCCCTCGAGTAGGCGCCACGCAAATCTCCCAGAATTCTTATTCGCCTTTTGTTCGCCCACCCTAACATGATGTGCCTGGACACGCAACCCACAATTTCACGCTGTTCGCATAACGCTCACAGGCGACTCCCCCACTTGACACACCCGCCCGCAAGCCGCTAAATAAAGACCATGGCTCATTCGTATTTGGTATTCGACTTCGGCACCGACGAAGAAACTGCTCAACAGGCGCGGCACAAAATCGAGGCGTGGAAGCAGGGATTTCGCCTCGGCAACAAGATGCTTCTGAAGTTCGAGCGCGTCGAGTCCGACGAGCAGTCGGACGCAGCAAAGGCTTCCGCCGCGAAGAAGAAATCATCTGCAAAGTCTGACAAAAAGGATTCCGGCTCGAGCGTCCGCGTCCTCGTTCGCCTTGATTTCTCCGATCACGAAAAGCTCTCGCAGCAGCGCTGGCTCGATCGCATCCCCAGCGAGGATCCTTTCAAATCGGCAGACTGCGAGATCATCCGCCAGCCGGACGCGGAATTTGAACAGACCGCCGAACTATTCGAATCTCTCGACTAACCTGCGAAACCAGCACAAAGGACTCCGATGAATCTCGCTCGAACCGTAGCGGCGTTAGCAATTGTCGCGTTTCTCGCAGTGGCTTCCAAAGCGCAGTCGAACCGTCCTTCGCACACTTTCGATACGTCCGAGGGCCCTGTAAAGGTTACGCCGCTGTATCACGCCACTATGTTGATCGAGGCCGGCGGCAAGAACATCTACGTGGATCCTGCAAAGCCTGCGAATTTCAGCGGGCTACCCAAGGCCGATCTGATCCTGATTACCGACATTCACGGCGACCACATGGATCCCGAAGCAATCGCCGCGATCAGCAAATCCGGCACACAAATTTTCGCGCCGCCGGCCGTCGTGGCCACGGTCACTACCGCCGCTGCAATCTCCAACGGCGAAACCAAATCATGGGCCGGTTGGTCGATCGAAGCCATCCCCATGTACAACCTGAAGCGGGGTCCGGAACCGGGCAAGCTTTACCATGACAAGGGTCGCGGCAACGGTTACGTCCTAACCTACGGCGGCAAACGCTTTTACATCTCAGGCGATACCGAAGGCATTCCCGAAATGCGCGCCCTTAAGAATATCGATGTAGCTTTCGTCTGCATGAACCTGCCTTACACGATGCCGCCCGACGAAGCGGCGGACGCAGTCAAGGTGTTCCATCCAAAGATCGTTGTCCCGTACCACTATCACGGTTCCGATCTCGCCGTTTTCGAAAAGGCGCTGAAGGGAACTGGCATCGAGGTTCTCCGCTTGGATTGGTATCCCAAGTCTTCTTAGCGCTGAGGCAGCCCGGCCGGCGAGCCTAGTTTTAGTACCCAAAGCCGATACGAGCTTGCAAAAATTACCGCAAATCGCTCGACTACAGGCTTCCTTTTACCGCTCAAACTTCTGATTCCATTGCATTTCATCGCGCCGCATTGGCCCCCAACCTGCACTTCTCACCCGCGAGCATTTGAAGTTCACAGGAGCCACCCGATGAATCACACGTTCGATATCTTCAAACGCTTACAGGACGGAAATTTCTTTTGGATCGCAGCCGACAGGGACTTTGAATCAGCCCGCCAGCATCTCGACAGGCTGTCGGCCGTTACACCGGGGCATTATTTGATCCACGCGCAGGATAAGGGCTTCGTTTTGGAATTGAACAACTCTCCTTCGATAGCACGTGTCGCTTAGGCGCTATCTCTTTTCAATACTAATTCCTGAAACAAGAAAGCCGGCGACGCACAACGCGCCGCCGGCTTCGTATTTACCGCGTGGTGAGGATTTTCGTGTCGGCCTGTTTTCCCGACGGCCGCCCGTTGCGTTCGCTCAGCTTGTTGGCTCTTTAGTGCCCTCTCTGCTTCGCGCGGAGTAATCGTTTCGCCTGGAATTCTCATCGCTCTGTACACGACTGCGGCCAGCGAATCAGCGTCAGCATAAGACCGATCGCAACTCCTGCAAATCCCACCGGTCCTTTCAATCCGTGGACCCCAGCACCCTCAGCACCAGAAACATCGTCAACACGATCTCCACGAGCATCGCCGCTCCCATCGAATATAATCCGGGCGAATGCTCGCCGTACCCGCTCGCGCCCAATCCGCCTGCAATGGGATTCGGCGCACCGGCCGCATTGCTGGCAAAGGCCGGCGTCGAATTTCGAGAAGTTCATTGCACGCGCCCCCGTGGCGGCGCTGGTCGGCGTTTGAAAGAGATTGAAAAATCGAGCGGCGCCTATCGGAACCAGCCGGAATCCGCTCCCGCTTTTCGCCCTTCCTCTTCGAGCGATTCAAGCTGGCTTTGCAGTTTTGCTTTCTGGTCTTCGAGTTGTTTGATCTCCGCGTTCCGATCCTCTATGTAGATGATGCTTTGGCGCGCGCCCGTGGCAGGGTCGATGCTCACCGCGCCATATTTTTGGATTTCTTCCTGAATCTTGCTGATGTGCGCGTCGATTTGCACCATTTGATCGTGAATTGCTTGCGCCTTTTCGCGCCACATCTTTTCTTCCGAGTTGCCGGATTGCGAGCTTGCTTTTGGAGCGCCTCCCGCACTGGGCTCGCGCTCGGAAATTTCCGCGTTCTCTGCGTCCGATGAATCGCGGGATTGATTTCCATCGCCGACCACGGACACGCCGTGGCCCGAAAGCCCGGCAACTTTGTCCTCCGTGTAAACCTTGGCAGCTGGAGCCGCAGCCTTCTGCGATCGCGCCCTTCTCGCTGCGGCACCGAGTGATTCCGCCGGCGGAGCTTCCTGCGATTCCATTTGAAATTCGTTGCTCGAAGCCTTTTGTGTTTTTGCCTCGGTCGGCGCTGGCGAATTCGCCGGAGCGTCGGTCTGTCCCTGCGTCTTCGCTGGCGCGGTGGATTGCGAGGAAGCCTGTGAGGACGTCTGCGATTGCGCTTGTGCAGCGGCTCCTGGTGCGGCAATCAGAGCCGCCAGTAACACGCCAAGGATGAATTTCGCTTCGAAATGAATGCGCATCGCAGCCTCCCGTTCCGCAGACCGTCATTTAACGGTAGGCTGCCCAGTCAGTAGCGTCAACGCGACTCGCTCTAGCTTCGTCCTGCCGATTACCTGTTCCGACGGCCAGCCCGCAACTTAAACACAAATTCCAGGCGTACCATTGGCACTCGCGCATCCCCCGCTTAACCTTTCACAAGGATTCGCTCCCAGCGAGGTTTTGCCACCGTGAAACGCGCCACGCAGATCGCGCTTCTCTCTCTCGCGCTTGGCTTTTCTCTGCCCGTGTTGGCCCAAAGCGCGCCGCCTCCGCAGCAGGAGACCACCCAGCCTTCATCCGGCAACGCCACAAAGAAAGATGCGACAGCACCAACGCCGTCCCAGCAGCATGCGCAGAACAACCTTCTTGCCGATGGTAACCAGCCAACCTCACTGGGCGATCTAGCCCGCTTGGCACGCGCAAAAAGAAAAGACGAACCAAAGGCAGCTAAGGTCATCGACGACGAAAACATGCCCCGCGGCGGAATCCCCATCGGAGGAAGCGCTCCGAACTCCAGTTCGTCATCGTCGAGGACTGGCGAAAAACTTGTCTTGCTCGATTTCTGGGCTTCCTGGTGCGGCCCGTGTCGTAAGTCGTTGCCGGACTTGAAGCGGTTTCAATCCGCCTTTAGCAGCGATCAGGTGGAAGTGGTCAGCATCAGCGAAGACCGCGACGAAAACACATGGAACAGTTTCGTTGCGCAGAATCAGATGAATTGGGAACAACGCTATGACAGCAATGGTGAATCAGCCCGCCGGTACGGAGTGCACGGATTTCCCACTTATATCCTCATGGATAGCAACGGGACAATTCTGCAGCGCTATGAAGGCGAGGATCCCAGCCAATCCCTGGTCGAACGCATTGGACCGGACGTAAAGAAAGCCCAGGACTCGAAGTCCGCGCCTCCCAGTTAAATCAAATCTGAAAAATCGAAGCCCACGCAGTAACCCACAGGCAACCTCATGCCTTTAGAATGAATCTTCTCATTGCCGATGCAAAAGGGAACTAAAGGGACTCTCGACTACGATTCAAATCCGCAAAGACTTAAGAATATAGCTCTTGCCGCCCTCTCGGTATTCGCGATTTCGTTAGGAGGCATTTCGCGGGGCCAGAGCCAGCAACAGCAACAGCAGAAGGCCCCGCCATCACAGCAACAGCCTGCGTCGCCTCCGGGTGCGCCTCAAACGCAGTCAAAGCAATCAGAGCCTCCCCTGTCCAAGTCCAAAATCTCCACCGAAGTAAAGCTGGTCACTGTCTACGCCGCCGTCCGCGACAAGCACGGCAAAATCATCCCCAATTTGAATCAATCCGATTTCGCGCTCCAGGAAGATGCTCGCCCGCAAAGCATCAAGTTTTTCGCGCGCGAGAGCGATCTGCCGCTCACCCTCGGCCTGCTCGTGGACACGAGCTTGAGCCAGCGGCGCGTTCTCGACCAGGAAAAGAGCGCCAGCTATTCGTTTTTCGACCACATCCTGCGCGAAGACAAGGACAAGACCTTCCTGATCCATTTCGATCGTGAAGTGGAACTTCTCCGCGATTTGACCGCATCCCGCGAAAAACTTCGCTCCGGCCTCGAGGATCTCAATACTCCGTCGTTCACAAACACGAGCGGCGGCGGCACTCCAGGCGGTTCCGGCCGCGGCCATAGTCACGGCGGCGGGGGCACGTTGCTCTACGATTCGATCTATCTCGCCTCGAACGAGCTGATGAAGAAGCAACAGGGGCGCAAGGCCATCGTCATCCTCACCGACGGAGTTGACAATGGGAGCAAAGAGTCTTTGAACACCGCGATCGCTTCCGCTCAGCGCGCCGATACGGCGGTCTACTCGATTCTATTTGCGGACGAGGACGCGTATGGCCCAGCCGGCCGCGGCGGTTACGGAGGCCGCGGCGGTTACCCCGGCGGTGGAATGGGACGCGGAGGCCGTTATCCCCAGGATCGTCCCGACGGCAAGAAAGTGCTCGAACGAATCTCCAAGGAAACCGGCGGCCAGCTTTTCGAAGTGAAAAAGAAGCTTCCCATCGAACAAATCTACGCGCTGATTGAAGAAGAGCTGCGAAATCAGTACAGCCTTGCCTACACGCCCGATCGTCCCGGTGACGACTCTACGTATCACCTGATCCACGTCACAGTGAATCAGAAAGATCTCGTCGTTCAGGCGCGCGAGGGCTACTACTCAGCTCCTTGATGTGCTGTCAGCCTATCTCTTACTTGCGTTCCGGAATGCCGCGCACCAGGACGACAAATCCCTTTGTTCCGGCTCGCCGATCCTTCGAGATCTCCTGATATTCGGGCGAATCCGCAAATTCGCGAAAATCCGTTTTGCTGGGAAACGAAAGCACCACGACCTTGTCTCGCTCCCAGTCGCCTTCCACAACCGCCGGATGCTCATCGGCCGCAAGCAAACTTCCCTTATGGCGATTCAGCACGCCCATGAATTGCGCCTGATATCTCCCGTAGGCAGCTCGGTCGGTAATTGAGAACATCGCAATTGCGTAGACCATTTTCACATTCTCACTGGAAAATTCTCACTGTCCGATGCTGGGCAGGTATTTCTGCAAGAACTCCCCAGCAGTGTGTCGTGTAATCTGTCCGCCGATGCTTCCCTATGCCACATCAAACCCGCGATCGGCGTAAGGTGTAGTTACCAGCTCGTTCGGCACGCCCGCTGCGTCGAGCTTTCGCACAAACTCAACATGGCCTTCGTACGGCACTAGGTGATCATTCTCGCCTGCCGCCATAAATATCGGAGGCAGCCACGCGTGCACGTGAAGCGTCGCCGACACCGCGCGATACCGCTCTGGAAACTCCTCCGGAGAACCGCCCAAATACGCCGTCAGAAGCTTTCGCGCAGTGATCGGCCCCAATTTCGTGTCCTTGTTTCAACCGAGAGCAAAATCATCGGGCGGACAAATTGCGAACACAGCCTTCGGTTGTGGCACCGTTCCGCCACAACTCGATTGCACCGCACCTTCGTCCAATCCGTACGCCAATTGCAACGCAAGTCCTGCTCCCGCAGACTGTTCGGCCGCAAGCATTCGAGCCGAATCAACGTGATAGGTGCCGGCATTGGCTGCGATCCAAGAAGCAGCGCACTCCGCATCATCAACCGCCAGCTTCCATGTCACCGGAGGAGCGAGACGATAGTCCACATCGAATACCGTATATCCGCGCTCCGCGAGCCAGCGGTCCCAGTCAACCCCCATGCTTCGCTCGCCCTTCGCTTAGCCACCAGGGTGCATCATCAGCACGGGCGCAGAAAGGCAGCCGCCCAATCTCGCGAGAAGTCAAATGATCAGGCCACGAGATCGACGCTCCGTACCGGCTCGCGGCACGGGTAAGCGATAGGAGCGGAACCAGTGCCCCGATCATCGCAAGGATTGCGAGTGTCGCTGCCAGAGCCGCGCTCCGGCGACTTCCCAGTTGCCAGACCGCACCCGCTAGAAGCGCGCCAATCACGCCTAGGATCAAGATTTGTAGAGATAAGAATGATTCGACGATTGTTCCGAGCAAGCCCAGCAGCGGAATCGACGGAAACAGCGCACCCAGCACAATCAGAAATACACCAGCAGCCCAAACGATCGCGACGACCGCGATGATCCGCCGTCGAGTCATCTCGCTATTCACTTCGTAGTTTGCGCGTTTGTGGCTTCCTGCTCGTTTTCAGCTCGATGCCAGGATGAATCGGGATTGAAACTCTTCATCGCCTGTGCTTCTGTCTCAGTTTTCTTCCCGAGATCCTTTTCATGAACCACGCCATCTGAGCCGATGATAAAAGTCATGACGCCGGACGAACGGTATTCCGCCGGATAGGCCACGATCGCGAACCCGCCGGTCATCTTTCCATCACTCATGTAGCTCTTCGCGCCGCCTGGGGCATCCTTGCCCTGATCCGCCAGCACGCGAAAATAATATCCGCGGAACGGAGCGGAAGTAGCGTTTTTGCTGGTTGTGTCGGCAGCCGCAATCTTTGGCCCTATAGGACTCTTGGGTTCGCCATCCCAATAAAGACCATTCTTCTGGCCGGCGTCGCTCGCGATTTTAGCGGCGTACACGTTCTGTATCGCAAAGTACTCTTTTTCTGCTGCGGCTAATTGCTCGCAAACTCGAATCGTCGAAACCTCGTTCTTTCCGATCCGCCTGTTCAGGATTTGCTGTTTTGCGCCTTCGCCATCGAAGTACCACACATTGCCTTTGTTCATGAGCGGTATAGGCAACGGCCAGTTGTCCACACCGACATAAAGCGTCGTGGTCCCATCCGGCTCCTTGAAAAGCCGGTGCATTTCTTCATACCGTCTTACGAAATGTTTCCGGTGCTTCGCGTCCTGGTTGTCGTCTCCGGACGAAATAATTTCCTTCGCGCTTTTGCCGACGATCTCGATCAGAGTTTTTTGATCGTTATCCTGCGCGGCATTCACCAGCGCCTGGCTCGCCTCCTCCGCCGAAGAAAATGTCTTCTGCCCCTTTTCCTGTGCGAGGGCGCCCACGGGAAGACACGCCAACACCGAGACCACCGCTCCAAGCCTGCAAAGTTCGCCCCAGCCTGAATGTTTAGCTTCGCTCTTCATCAGCCGCATATTTCTTCTCCGTGTCGCACTTTTTCATCTGACTATGCCCGCTGAAAGCTGTTGCTTACCGGCGCCCGCCACCACCTCCGCGCCCGCCGCCCCCTCCGAACCCGCCACCGCCGCCGCGTCCGCCGAAGCCGCCTCCCCAGCTTGACGAACCCCGCGACTCATATCCTCTCGTTTCTCCGCCACGGCCGTACCCGCTGAACGCGCCGCCACGGGTATCCTCACGTTGATTGCCTTGGCTTCCCCAGCCGCGCATCTCGTCCCGGTTCCCGTCGAAAGGCTTCGTCGTTGCTCCCGGACGGTTGTAGACATTGCTCGGCGAGCGTCCATCATCACGCCCGCCCCGATTGAACTCGTCTCCGCGGTTCCTGTCATTCCCCGGGTTGTCTCGATTGTCGCGCGTTTCATATCCGCGATTGTCATGGCCCCGATTGTTGTCGAAGCTGTTCCGCGGATTTGACGTCACGCCCCGGTCGCCGCCATGCCGGTAGTACACATTGCGGTTATAGAAAGTCCGGCTGTGCGAGTAATACGTGTTGTGGTTGTAGACGATCACCCGGTTGTGCCAGTTGAATCCCCAATTGTTCCAGCCCCAGCCATAGCCGCCATACCAGCCGATTCCGAATCCCACTCCCCAATAAAAACCAGGACCTCCCCACCAGATTCCCGGATACGGATACCAACCAGGCCAAGCCACAATCGGCGGTCCATATACGATCCAGGGATTGTAGGCCGGCACATACACAATCTGAGGATTCGCCGGCTGAATCACGATCGTTGAGCCCTGCGTCTGCACGGTCTGTTGATCCGTTGATTTCAGATTGCTCGCCGACTGCGCCTTCTGCCGCATCACCTGAATCGCGTCCATCACGTCTTGCTGCTGGTTGTAATAGGCATCACCCAGCGACGACGTCCACGAAATATTCTTATCCATGTTTCCGAGCACACTCGGAAATGCCGTCAGCGCCTTCACACTCGGATCCCACGGCTCCTGATCCACTGCCTTTGCCAGATCGTCGCCTTTCAGATCCGGGTGCGCTTGCACCCAGCGGTCCGCCTCCACGACCTCTGCCGGAAACGTTGTCGCCGCCAGAATCTGCGCCACCAGCGAATCCGGATATAGCGCGATCGGCGCCACAAGCTGTTGCAATTGCTCGGGCGTTTGCTGCGTATATGCAGACTGCCCTTGATCCTGTCCCTGATCTTGCCCTTGGTCTTGTCCCTGGCTCTGGTCCTGCCCTTGCTGGTCGGAAGCCTGCTGCTGTTGCTGCCCATCCTGATGCGCGCTCAAGCTCTGAGGCCGCCCGGCAAACATCAATGCGAACGAAAGCATCACCGCCAGCATTTGGCCACGCAATTTGATTCCGCTGCTCTTGCGGTTCATTCGCACCGCGTTCGCGTTCGTCAATCTACTGGGCACCTTCATGGATGCCTCCTGCTAGTTGGGATGTTCTGATTACACCCGAGGTTTCAAGCGCTCGAACCGAGACCAAGGCTGGTCGCGACGCGGAGCATCTTACGCCACCGCTCGCGGCAAGTACAGGTTTGCTCCGAGTCAGCCACTTCTTCGGCTAAATGTGCTGAATCAAAGAGTCTCTAGCTCAGTAAAGATATCTGCCGGGGCCGAAGGATTTCCATAGACCGTGTTCTAACTGCCGCACCGTTTTTTCCGGTTCGTATGTCGCCACGTAGTTTGCCGGAAGTCCAGAAATGGATTCCGCGCGGGGTCCCTTATCACGGCAACACTTGATGCCGAAGAAGCCGTAATCCAGTCCGAAAACCGAATAGCCTAGGTTTCGAAGGAACTGGTGAGTCGGAGCAGGATAGTCGCGGAGTTCCTCAAAGACGACGTGACGGATTCGGCGCTCACGCAGCATCTGTTCCATTCCCATCAGCGCGTCAAGTTCAAATCCTTCCACGTCTAACTTGACCACGCTTACCTGTTCGCCCTGCGAAAACACTTCATCCAGATTGACCAACTTCACTTCAAGTTTCGTGACTCCGCGGTCCAGTTTTGATTCGGCCTCTTCACCGGCGGCGGCATTCTCGATGCGGGCTCTTCCGCCATTCCATTCAAACGAAGCGGGAATCTGAAGGATCGCGGTACCGGATCGCGCTCCTAGCGCCGCGGCGTGCAAGCGAAATGCGCCGCGCTGTCCGCGCTTCTCCCATTCGCTGATGTTGCGCTGAAGCTCGCCAAACGAACGGGGATCGGGCTCGAAACTGTGAACCTTGCCGCGGGGCGCGACGCGCGCAGCGAGAATGCTGGTCGCATATCCAATATTCGCGCCGCCGTCGACCACGATGTCGCCCGGTTGCGCAAGCCGCCAGAGCGCCTCGGTAAGCGGCATTTCGTAGATCCCGCGAGAGTAAATCGCCCAGCCTATGGATTCCGCGGGGTTGACGATCAGCGGATAACTCCATGGCAGCCAGACCCTTGTGAATTGTGATTTTCTCGGGAGGGCCTCGACCCAGAGCCGGCGGGCAATCTGATACGGTCGAAGTAGATATTCAGGTTTGGCCACGCCTGCGAGACTGTCGATCGTCAGCAATTTGGGTCTGGTTCTCCTGCGGGATTGGAGTTGCGTGATTCGAGCGTAATTCACGCCCGGCAAGCGCGCCGACTTCACTTTAACGTCAGGTTCCGGCAGGAATCAAGCATCGCAGCGCTGCTAGCCTATGCGTCCAACGAGGGAAGGGACGGCGGAACAGTCCAACTCAAATTGAGAAAGTAGCACCCCCGTGCTCTGGATCGTAGTTAAGTTCCCAGACCCTCCGGGTACCATAAAGGTTGGTCAAGGCATCTCGGACGGAAATGTTGTCCGCGCCCAATTCGGCCACACCCATGAGAGTATTCGAATCGGAACCTCCGAACCGCACCTGGTAACCCGTTACTGTGCTGAGTTGTTGCGTAATTTCGGCCAAGAATTCGCCCTCATTGCGGCGCGCTTTTGAAATGAAAATAGGAGTACCCAAATGTCGGGCTGATCGACCAAAGCTCCCAAGCTGCCGCGGGCCTGCTTCGCGATCACGTTCCATTGTTTTCCCGTCGGGATAACTCGTTCCCGCACATCAAAAACCTGCCTCCCTGAGAAGCGAACTCGGTTACAAGCCGTTGGAGCAAAGCGGTAATTTCTTCCTGCGGTTTGTCGTTAATCTGAGTATATTCGAAATGGAACGTGCCCGAGGAACAATGATCTTCGGACCGGTTTTTTCTCGCATACGGGTCATATCAACTAGGTCGCATGGGCAGGTATACATTGGCCCTTCGTACGTGATTGGCAAATTGTATTTCTCACGCAGAGCTTTCACGGCGCCCCTTACAGGCGCCTGGCAGCAGCGTCTTCCGAGCCATGTCGCCTTCCCCATTTGACCGCCGCTCACGGCCGGTTATACCCTTCGGGAAGCAAAATATCTGATCGGCCTGCCTACTCTCAAAAATGAGGAGATTACCGATGGAAAAATACATCATGCGTGTAAGCTATGGGTTGTGTTTGCTTTCTGCGGCGCTAGCTCTCATCACCCGCGGACTTTCCGCATTGAATGTGCCCGCTGTGTTATTCAAAGGCAGCGGCATGGCTGCGATCAGTTACCACGCTTTTATTGACGGAGTAATTGTGTTTTTCATGACGAGCTTGACTACTGCGGCCCACGTCTGGGTCAAGAAGCAGTTCGACTAAGCGTCCGAATGTCAAAACCTAGCCCTGCTCGGCCTGACTGCCTGAAGGATCTTCTCTCTGATTGCTTTGTTCCATCTGGGAAGGATAGCTAGAAGAGATTCCTTTTCAGTTTGACCGCATACTCGGGAGCATCTTCCGAAGGGACAAGTCGCAGATCATCGGTTCGCAAACGGCAGTCAAAGTGAGACCCGGATCCTTGCGCCAGTAAACTTGCACGGATGCTGTGCTTTCGGGATCGACGCGACTTACAACTCCCACGTGTCCAGTCGGACTGGTTTTTAATCTTACGAAATCTCCGGGTTCGAAAACTGTAGCCAATGGCAACCCGCTCCGCAATTTGCGAAGAATGCGAGGAACTCAAAAATCGTAAAAGGCGTTAGCTTCGGGTTTCAGCGACGGCATTGTCGAGAATTCCTGGTAACACGTCATCAGCAAGGTGCCGCAAATATTGGCTGTGGGTTCCGATGCGTTTCTGTCAAGCCTCACAGCCTGCAACGATGATGCCCCTACCGCCTAGGGCGGTTGTCGTCTTGTCGCCATCAATAAAGGTGCCCCAGATATGTCTTTCAAGTTCAGCTTTGGCGTCTCGAAGAATCTGTTCGTTCATGGCGGTCCAGTACTCACAATTAGAACGGCAATCATTCGAGAGGAAAACTTCGGCGGCTATTTTGAGAATCCGTAGCATCCAAACCTGAGCCGCGATGCCACACTAAATGATACGCCATCCCCCTGCACAACTAGGCCAAACTAATCGGGGTTAGCCGGCTGCTGATACGCCCAAGCCGGGAATGTGGCGCGCCTTAGGGGACGATCTTAGAACTCTGCTCCCGAGCCTAATCGTGGCAGAACCAATTCAATTCGTCCCTTCCGTTTGAGCCTTAACGCCCGGCTCGCGTGTCAAGAGGCCTCTGCGGGTTTTCAGCAAGCGGCCATCAGTAGTTTTAGAAGACACTTTCGATTTCCGTCTCTGCAGTTTTGAAAACGAAACCCTTTCTGCGTTCATCCCGGCTCGCGATGATAGGAGGTCAGTTTCCGGTTAGCCCGTTTACAGACCTGAGGTCGTTCCTGGGAGCGTTGCTGTTGCCATACGGCTTTATTTAGTGGAACGCGAGAGTGCCATCGGACCAGTACGGCACTTCGATTGGGACGGTCCGCAGCGGCGGCAGCCCTTTGTTCAGGGGACTATCGGGTTTGTCAGGGTCCGGGAACCACATAGACGTGGAAGAAATGGGTGAGTTCGGATCATTGGCGTCCAATTCAGCAGGATCTTTCATCGGCAAGAAAAACATCACGTGGCATAAATTGTGTGTATCGCCCAAATGGCTAAGGTATGCATCCTTGGACATCATAAAGCTCATTGCCCCCGGCTCCACCGGCGGAATCTCCTTCTTCGCATACGCCTCTTGAATACCCGCGATGCGCTCTTTTACAGAGGTCACTCCAGCCAGCGTCATTTGCGTCAGCGTGTGAAAAATCGGCAGGATCGACCGCACAGCCGCTGGATTAAGGCAAATCGCCCCTCTCTGCTTCGGACTCCAGACGTCATAAAAGTCAATGCTGGCCGTCCATGACGGCCCCGCCATGCACACAAAACCGTTCGTACCTTTGACCGCTGTTTCCCAGCCTTTGGGCGTCAGCACCAAAACAGACGCATCCTTTGAAATGCCCTCCGGAGCGGCGCTTCGCGCCAGTGCGATTGCCGCATTCCGGTCCATTAAATACTCCGAAAGTGGCAGCATCTTTGGATAGGGCCTCTCTGCATCCTGCGCCCGCGTGCTCGCAGTCATACTCAGCAAACTCACGAGCGCAAACGCTCCCACCGCAACTCTGGCTGCAATCTTTTCGATCTTTGCAAATCGCATGATGCTCCTTTTCCTTTCCTTCTTGCCGAAGATGTGTCCGCAACTGCTCCAAGGCTGGACGCTTAGCTTGCTCATGGCTGGGTCCCCGCGATGGCCCTACTGTTGCTAACTGCAACCGAAGGCCCAAACTCAAACCCTGCATTTGCAGTGGCTTAGGGCGGCGTTGATGCCGGAATTATGAGTTTCTGGATGACTCTTCGGAGAATAGTGTGTACACGTCAGTTCCACCAAATGAAGAGTTTGGAAAGGAATCCTTTTGGCCCATCAGATCGGTGGGGTTACTTGTGATAAGCCGATTTTTCGACAGTTACTTCGACAAGCCAATTATCCAGCCGCAACTCACAGTTCGATAACGCCTGGTTACAGCAGTTAACTTCCGGTTTTCCGTCCTCGTCAAAACCCCAAAAGCAGGATCGGGGCCAGGACTTTTCCCGACACAAGCAGGTTGCGCGCTCGTATCTGTAGCTTGACGCTTAGGTGATTTTCTCGGAGACATAGACAAAGCGGGAGAGGCGGCCTTCTGAAGCAAGGCGAGAGGTCATGGCAAGGAACTGCTGCTGGGCCTCGTAAGGGCAGTCACCTTCGACTTCGCGGAGGGCAGCGCTTCTTTTTTCGCGTGCGGCACAACGCTTCCCGGCGACTTCGGCCACGTTGCTCGTTAGATTCTTGCTTATCAACAACCGCAGGCCGGACTGCGCAATCACTTGTTTGTCATAGCCCTCGGGAACAAACAGGAGCAAACCGACCGAGCTGCGCACTGCAATTTCTTCATTTGTCAGTGGCCCTGTCAGGGTGATGGGATTAGTGAAGAGTAAGCGCCCGCCGGGCTTCAGCAAGCGCGCCCATTGCGCAACCACTGAAGGCCGGTTGGGAATGTGATTGATGGCATCCACACAGGTGATCGCGTCGAAGTGAGCATCTGGAAAAGGTAATGGCTCGCTCGCGTTCACAACGCGAAATTCGGAGGGGTCCGCAAGCGTGCGCTGAGACGCCAGGGATCTTGCCGTGGCTATGGCTTGTTCGTGGAGGTCGACTCCGATGACGGAGCAGCCAGTCTTTGCAGCCATCCGTAGGGTTGGGCCGCCGGAGCCACAGGCAACGTCGAGGAGCGTTTTCCCAGGAGAGAGATCAAGCCACTCGAGAAACATGTCCTGCTCTTCGACGGTCAGCCAGCTATTCTGACCGATATCCTCCCCGAAAGCCTCGCGGCGAATCTCGGTGTAAAGCTCGGTCTGAAAATTCCCATAGTTGGCGTCGTAGTAGGTGCCCCCCTGCACAGTTTTGGATTCAGGTATTGGGTCCATAGAATCCTCCGCTTGAATCAGTCCGGCAAGGCGGTCTGTGGTGTCAACTTAGTGGAGAGGCTGGCTTCGGTCTCGTCGAGATCCCGCAGATTCACATCGCGGGTTTCGCGAATGAAAAGGAGAGCGAGCATGGCAACGATGCAGTAGACCGCGTAGCAGATAGACACGTAGTACCACTTATGAAAAATGTCTTGGCCGATGAGACCTGCCAAAGCGGCAGGCGCGATCATTCCACCGATAATGTGGCACAGGTTGTAAGAAATGCCGGTGCCCGAGTATCTGAATTTTGTCGGGAAGCTCTCCGAAGCCAAAATGGGGGCGAGTCCATGCAGCACTCCGATTCCAAAAAAGCTGATGGGAATCTGCAGGGCCATCATTAGCAAAATCCGCCTGCTCAGAACGGCCAAAACAAAAGGATAGGAAAGCAGAGTTGTCAAAACTATAGCGATGTACGCGGCTATTCTTCGCTTGCAGAAGTCAGCGAGTGGCCCGCTGAGAAGGACGCCGAACGCGTCCGCGACACGGCCCAGCATCAGAATGACTGCGATGGTGGCCAACGGAATACCAGCAAGCCGCATGAAGGAGATGAAGTAAGTTCCCATCACAAACCCGTCCATGCTCATGAACGCCACGACGAGGGCGAGAAGAATGATGGGTCCCGCGTGTATCTTAAACACGCCGAAGCTGGGCGATGCGGCGAGTTGCTCGCGCTGTTTGAGTCGCTCGAACAGAGGGCTGTCTGCAAGTTTGTAGCGGGCCAGAAGAGCTGGAATCACGATGACCACAGAGAGGAGCATTGCGATTCGCCAGCCGGTGGTGGCGAAGGACTTACTCATAACCAGCATCATGCCACTTGCCGCCAGGCCGCCTAAGGGGATGCCGAGGTTCGCAAGAGACATCCAAAAGGCTCTGGAGCGCCGTTCCGCTCCAAATTCGGCAAGTAATGAAGAAGTACCGCCGAACTCACCGCCTATTCCGATTCCTTGTACGATACGCAGGGCTACGAGGAGCACCGGGGCGGCGATCCCCAATCTTGCGTAACCGGGTAAGAGTCCGGTTAAACAGGTGGTGGCGCCAACGATACCGATGCTGAGCAGAAACGAGAATTTCCGGCCCGTCCGATCGCCGAAGTGGCCAAAGACGAATGCTCCGGCAAGACGGGCTGGAAATCCTGCACCAAACGCTAGAAACGAAAACACCAGAGCCTGTGTGGGAGGAAGCTTAGGAAAGAAGATCGCAGGAAATGCACTGGCTGCTGCGTAGCCGTAGATGAAAAAATCGTATAGCTCGACCAGCGTGCCCGCTGTCGCCGAGAAGGCGAGAATCGTCAATGTGCGGGTGTCTACGCCCTGGGTGCGCCCTGCTGACATTTGACGACTCCCCCTCTATCGAGAGCGTGAAATATCGAAGTCGGACCAGTCTGCGGGTAGCTAGCTCTTGGGCTGAAAGGCTACTGGAGTGTGGAATTGCAGTCAAACCTGAGCGGATTGTCGGCAAACCGGATTGAGCCGTTTGGCCCTGATTGGTGTTTTCACAAGTAATCCGGCGATTCAAAAATCCCTTCAGCGTCATTTCCGTAAGTGATTGATCGAGCCTTGGAGACACTTCTAACCCACGCAATGATACCTTGTGAGGCCTAAGTTTGTTGCCCTGCTCTTGATTGTTGCAGCGATCGCGGACTGCTCAAACGACTTTGCTGGTAACTGTCACGAGGCAGACATTTCGAGGTCCCTCATCCAGGAGCCGGTCTACCGTTTCTCCCGTCGTGAAACGATTTGCAGTTCCAGCGCACTATTTAGCGATCGAGCCAGTAATATCGGGTCGTCATCGGGTCGCCATCCGGAGAGCAGTCCGGACGGTAATACCTTGTCGATGCACGACGCGCCCGAATCTCAAGCTCGCTTTGAGGAGCGTTTATGAGTGTAGAAGCCGATTTTGGTTTATCAGGTTGGGTAGCTCAAGCGTCCGGCACCGAGATATCTTGGGACATTACCTGGGGCGGAGAGCTCGACGAAGCGCGCTTCGCCGCCGTCAGTTTCCAATCCGATTTCGTCGACGCCCAGCTGATCCGCGTTTCTGAATGGTTCTCCAGCGACATGAATGAAAATCCTCACGTGGGCGAGCTCATCCGCGCCAACTCGGGTTTTGGTCAAGGCGTGTTGGTGGCTTTCCAGTTCGCCGTCGTCGTGATTCCGAATCACTAGAAGGGCCCAGCCATTCGAAAGGGAGGTTTCCATGAAATTGCATGTCCTGTTCAATAAAGAAGGCGAGATTTTGGCGGCGGCGCAGATCGATGCATCCTTGCCCGTCCGCGTTCGGCCGGTGCCCGACGAGAAGGCCGGACATCGGGCAGCCCAGGTGTACGTGCCGGTCGAGTATCGGCATTACGACATAGCGGGCGTCTGCCAAAGGATGAGGGTCGAGGTGAAAAGGGGGAAGCTTGCTGAGCTTAAGGCGAAGGAATGACGCCTAGGAGCTTCGCGGGGCCACCCTTGGTCTGAGATTTTCGTTCTAAGTTTTCCGCCGCCGGCAGCCCGAGAATTTCGCGTACCTTCTGCTTTCTGAGCGTCTCCGCAGGATTTGTCGGGCTGCGCTCAAGCCACTTCGTGAATTCGTTGATTCGCACGCGATGCTCGACCGGAATGCTTTTCACCGATATGATCACGGCGTCTCCCGGTCGGCCGATGCCCGCCACCCATTCGTTGCCTTGCAACTGTTTCAACCCGAGTGCAACGGCCTCGAACAAAGTCGCTGCGGTGACCTCTACTGTGTGGGCGACGCCGTCCATGTCGGAGATGGTGACGCGGCAGGAGCGGACTTCCATGATCGGGAGCCTATCATATTCGCTTTTTATTCGCCAGGCGAATCAAAGATTGGCTCGACATCGCTGAACGTGCAATTCGCATTGATCATGAAAGCCGAGATGAAGCCGATTTCCTAAAAGTGGAGTGGAAACTGTGAAGTGACGATGACCAAGTTTCAGGAACGCCGCTGCGAAGCTGCGCTCGCTCGCTTCTTCTTAGGGCTTCCCTCAAATTGCCTCACGTCCGTGGGCGTATAGATGGCCTCGCCGTGACACCAATTAAATCGTAAAAGCGTGGATAATATGTGGAATTCGTCCTCTTCTTGTCTTTTCGCCGAGATCACGTGCTTAGAGCTTATTGATTTTATGTTACGGAGGAATTAAGAAATTCAAACTGCGGGGAGCTTGACAATGTTCGGATAACACCCAGCGGAGAAAGGCTCATAGTCGAGACACCAGTAAGCAAGGAACAAACTCGGCGCACTTATTAAAGTGTGAGGAAATCCTGATACGCGGCGCAAATTAAGCGTTCGGTTCGTCGATATGGTTCAGGAGAAGGACAGTCACAGATTCAGGGCCGCTAGAGTGGACGCATGAGTCTTTATTCGCCGCCTGACGGTGCAGCCAGACTTGCGATAAAGTTAAGCATATTCAGCGAGCTTTTGTCCCCTTTGGGAGGTGGGCCATGCCTAAACCTGCTCGCAATGCCTTGCGGGGGAGCGAAGAGTTCTTTCGCACTATTTTTGAAAACATCCACGTAAGCATCGGAATCTTCGATGTTCAGGCCGGAGAACATTTCACAAATCGTGCGACTCACGAGATTCTGGGCTACAGCCAAGAAGAATTGAGCCGGACTGAGCAATGGGACGAAATAGTGCACCCGGAAGATCGAGCGGCCTGCGCAAAGCGATACGCAGACCTCGTCCAAGGGAAGAGTGAGGAAGACGAATGGGAGCAGCGCTTTATTCGGCGGGACGGACGCATCATCGTCTCAAACGAAACCTGCAAGTTAATCCGGGACGCCGCAGGCAATCCTAAGTATGTCGTTACGTTGAACGAAGACATCACTGAACGGAGGCGTGCGGCGGAAGCCCTGACAGCAAGTGAACAGCTCTTCCGAACCGTTTTCGAAAACGCCCAGATAGGGATCGGGTTTTTTGACATTAAGACCGGAAAACACCTCTCGAACCGCGCTCAGATGGAGATGCTTGGCTACAGCCAGGAAGAGCTTAGTCGGCTCGAGCAGTGGGATGGAATTGTTCATCCAGATGACCGAGCCACTAGCGCAAAGCGCTATGCAGAGCTTGTCCAGGGACAGCGAGACTCACATGAATATACTCAACGTTTCATCCACCGGGATGGCCGGGTCGTAACCGAATCCGCGCGCTTCACGCTGATCCGGGACACCGAGGGGAACCCAAATTACGTTATCGCATTGCACGAAGACATCACTGAGCGCTTAAAGGCAGAGGAGGCCCTAGCGGCGAGTGAACGCTTCTTTCGGACGATTTTTGAGAATGCCCAGATTGGGATTAGCATCGTCAATGTTACTGACAAGCGATATCACACGAATCGAGCATTGCACCAGATGTTGGGCCGCACCCATGAGGAATTGAACACAGTGGAGAAATGGGACCTCATCGTTCATCCGGATGAACGAGAATCTGGGGCCAAACGATACGCGCAGCTCCTCACCGGCAAACAGGATCACGATGAGTGGGAACAGAAATTTGTTCGCTCGGATGGCAGCATCGTCATCGCGAACGGGAGGTTTTCAGTCATCCGGGACACCGAAGGAAAGGTAGAGTACGTTTTGAACCTGTCGGAGGACATCACGGAGCGCAAGCGGGCAGAGGAAGGATTACGCCACGCAAACTTCTTGGCAGAAACAGCTCTGGAATTGACGAAGGCCGGTTACTGGCGTGTTCCGTTGGACGGCTCAGGATGCTACATCTCTTCACCCCGAAGGGTCGCACTCTTCGGCGACATTCCAAGTCCCGATTACCGATATCGGCTCGATGAGTTCTTCACCCACGCCGAAGCGGCTGACAAGGCCGCTGCTAATGCCGCGCGGAAAGCATTTAGCGATGCGGTCGAGGGGAAAACCAACATCTACAATGCCGTCTTTGCGTACAAACGCCCTATAGATGGACAGGTCGCTTGGGGCCATGCCTTCGGGCAGGTTGTAAAGGATACGGACGGCAAACCCGCCATGTATGGCGTCTCCCAAGACATTACCGAATTCAAGCTGATGGAGGCAGAGCTCGTGTCTGCCAAGGAAGCCGCTGTGGATGCGCACCAGACCGTGGCCCGACAGTTGCTGGCCATAAATAGCGAGCTGGAACTGGCGCGCCAGGTTCAGCAATCCATCCTTCCTCGAGAGATTCCGAAAATGAAAGGCTTGGAGATTGCAGCTCGGTATTTGCCTATGAGTTCGGTCGCAGGCGACTTCTACGATTTCTTAGTGCTGGATGAAAAACATATCGGCATCTTGATTGCTGACGTAACCGGTCATGGGCTCGCTGCGGCACTAATTGCTTCGATGCTCCAGACCGCACTCGCAGCTCAGTCCCTTGTTGCCTCTGATCCTGCTCGGGTTTTGTCGAGACTAAATCAAGCACTGTATGGGAAATTCCAAAGCCACTATGTGACGGCGATCTATCTGTTCATCGATTTGGAGAAGAGTACAGCGATCTACGCGGGGAGCGCACACTCACCTTTGCTCCATTGGCAGGTCAAGACCGAGAGAGTCACGGAGTACTGTGAAAATGGACTCATGCTCGGGCCTTTCCCGGATTCTACCTACCCGGCGATGACTTTCTCGCTGGAGAAGGGAGAAAAAATTGTTCTGATCACAGATGGGGTCGTGGAAACGATGAATAAGTCGGGCGGCCAGTTCGGAATGGATCGTGTCAAACGGCTTTTGGAGTCAAAGTACGATCTTCCGGCTAATCAATTTGCGGATGCATTGCTATACGCCCTTTCGGACTGGTCCACAGATGCAGTTGGCACGGGGCAATCCGATGACATCACGCTTCTGGTGATCGATTTCAAAGGGTCGTCATGAGAATCACGGGCGAGCCTATCTCGCGCTGGGCGATGGCCAACGGGCGGCGACGGAATTTCAGAAGTTCGTTGAGTACCGAGGAGTTGTCGGAAACTTTTCGTGGCGCCTTGGCTCGCTTGGGCCTGGCCCGTGCTTATGCATTGCAAGGCGACACCGCCAAAGCCCGCGCCGCATATCAGGATTTCCTCGCGCTCTGGAAAGACGCTGACCCGGACATCCCTATCCTGAAGCAAGGCAAAGCGGAATACGCGAAGCTGAAGTAGGCAGTTCACCTTGAGATTCGTTGACTTAGCGGTGCGTCCAACCTAATATCTGCGGCAATGCCGGACGCTCGGTCCTTTAATTGACCGCCCGATCTCTCACGATTCCATCCTCGAGAGCTCGGCAATGGAAGGAAGTGCGTTGCTATTCGGTTAACTGCACATGTAAGTTGACTGGCTTGGAAACAGAACCTCCGCGATGAAACTGTGGGAGGCCCGCCATGCAAGCGAAGCGTGAGTTGCTCATCTCCAAAGGCTGGATACAAGCGGTCGTAATCGTGGGCCTTTGCGGTTTCCTTCTTCTAGGGTTACTCGCCTATCGAACTTACACCGATGAGCCGCCCATTCCTTCGAAAGTGGTTGGCGCGGATGGTCAGGTTCTCTTCAGCGGGGGCGACATTCTCGCCGGCCAGGAAGTTTTTCTGAAGAATGGCCTCATGGAGTACGGCTCGATCTTTGGTCATGGCGCGTATTTGGGCCCAGACTATACAGCAGACTATCTTCACCGTGCTGCTCTGATGACAAATGGCTTCTATAGTGGCGATTCTTCGGAAAGCGTTCGCCAACAGACTGTCGCTGATTTCAAAACGAATCGGTACGACGAAGGCACTGGAGTCCTCACTTTCTCACTGCCACAAACAGACGCCTTCAACAGACTCATCCTTCACTACGGCGAATTCTTTGCTGCGCCGGACACTCGAAACGGCTTGCGGCCTTCGGCAATCACAGATGCACAACAAATCAGACAGTTGACAGCCTTTTTCTGCTGGTCGGCATGGGCTTCCTCCGCGTTGCGTCCAAATCTGAATTATTCATATACGAACAACTGGCCTCCCGAACCATTGGTAGGCAATCATGCGACCGCCGATGCGCTTGTGTGGAGCGTGCTGTCGCTAGTGGCTCTACTGGGCGGCACAGGGATTTTGCTCGCCGCGTTTGGCAGATGGAATTTCCTGGGGTGGCACGGAAGAGAAGACCAGCGTCTATCATTTCGGACTCCCGATAGCGTTGAGCTGACTCCATCTCAGCGATCGTGCGCCTGGTTTTTCCTGGTGATGGCCGTCCTTTTCTTGATGCAGGCTCTTCTCGGTGGTGCCACGGAGCACTATCGCGCGGAGCTCACGAATTTTTTTGGCTTTGATCTCGCGCGGCTACTTCCGTTCAATATCGCCCGCACCTGGCACGTGCAGCTTTCGCTGTTATGGGTGTCTACCTCTTTTCTTGCCGCCGGAATTTTTCTCGTTCCAATGATCGCTGGCAAGGAACCGCAGCACCAGGAGTGGCTCTCCTATGGGCTGCTCTTCGCGCTCGCCTTTGTGGTCTTTGGAAGTTTGGCCGGTGAATACGCGGGAATTCACGGATGGATTCAGCAGGGTTGGTCCTGGTTTGGTGCGCAGGGATTTGAATACCTGGACCTCGGCAGATTCTGGCAAGTGCTGCTCAGCGCTGGTTTGGCCTTCTGGGTTGTTCTGATTTTTCGAGGATTGCGCGGCCGCCTCGGTACCGAATCCATGGGCAACATGCCCTGGTTATTTTTCTTTTCTGCCCTGTCGATTCCGGCATTTTACGCGGTTGGTTTGCTGGCCCGGACCAACTCCCACTTCACGACAACGGATTTCTGGCGTTTCTGGGTTGTCCATCTTTGGGTGGAAGATTTTCTCGAGCTTTTCACCACGGTGATGGTCGCGTACATGTTTGTGCTATTGGGCGTGGTGCACGAGCGCGTCGCGCTGAAAGTGATCTACCTCGACATCATTCTTTACTCTGCCGGCGGTATGGTTGGCTCCATGCATCATGTGTATTTTTCTGGCGAGCCCTCAATGCACATGGCCCTGGGTGCGTTCTTCTCTGCCGCCGAAGTGATCCCGCTCACATTCTTAACGCTCGAGGCCTGGAGTTTTCTGCAGCTAGGAACACAGCAGCATTCAACCTCTCGAACGCCGTTTCCGCACTTTTGGGCCGTGATGTTTTTGGCTGCTGTTGGCTTCTGGAATTTTCTGGGGGCAGGTGTCTTCGGCTTCCTGATTAATTTGCCGATCGTCTCTTACTACGAAATTGGCACAGCCTTAACAGCGAATCATGGGCATGCCTCGATGATGGGTGTGTACGGGATGATGGCCGTCGGGCTGGCGCTCTTCTGCCTACGCTACATCATTCCGGAAGATGCCTGGAGCGATCGAGCGGCAAAGCTAAGTTTCTGGTCATTGAATGTTGGCCTTGCTTGGATGGTCTTCGCGACACTTTTCCCACTCGGAGTGCTGCAACTATATCACTCTGTAAACGTGGGCTACTTCGATGCTCGTTCCTTGACCTATCTCACGAGTCGCACAAACAGGCTTCTTGAGTGGCTGCGCCTCCCCGGCGACGCGGTTTTCATTCTCGGCGGAGTCCTTCCGGTCGTGTATCTCACTTGGGTGGGAGTCTGGCGAACCAAATTCAAAGCAGGCGTCGGACAACCGTCGGACATTCGGCTGACCGATGTCCTTGGACCGACGGGATCCAACTCATGATTGCCGGCATCCATGCCGAAGTGTTTCTGGCGCTGTGCTATGCGCTCTTTCTGATGGCTGTGGGTTTCGTTCTTGAATTTGTGGCGCATCATTCGCGAAGGCGAACAGATGGCTACCGGAACTCCGGCTTTATTTACTTTCGCGAGTTGGACTACTGGGAATGTCCTGCGGGTCATCAACTTGTTCAGTTGAACTCGGATATTGAACGCCGGGTTTCTGTATACCGGGCGGCGGCAAGCGCCTGCAATTCGTGCTCGCTAAAGCTCAACTGCACCGACTCAGACGAAGGGCGTCTTTTAGAACGGCGCTGGGATACCCGAATCGATTCGGCAATGTGTCACTTCCATCGTGTTATGTCCATGGTCCTCTTAATTCTGGCCACCACCCTGTTGCTCGCGGAATTTTTCCGCTACTCTCCGCCACATGACCGAGAAGCTCTTGTGGCGCTCCTCTTTCCTCTCGTTTATGTACAGCTGAGGTTTCTGCGAGGGCCCGCCTCGGCAAAGTAATTTGGTTCGGAGCCAGCGGACGCCGGCGAAATCTCTCGAATCGAGGCGTCAAGTCGAAGGGGTAGTATTCATTGGGAACCACTCGGGGAAGCGTAAAGATTTTGGACTTCGGTCTGGCAAAAGTGACGCAGAGGCGCAAAGCCGCAACGCAGACAACGCTTGCAACGGAAGCGCGTGGAGGAATGACGTTCCTGTATGCGGTTCCTTCCCGGGCCAAATCACGATTTACCGGCAGACTTGGAGCGACGGCAAAATTGTCGGAACGCCCCAGGTCGCGCTGAAAGTCCCCTTCACGTTTCCACTTTCCTACCTCCACGGCAATGCTTACGATTTTTCTCGCGACCTTTCCACAATCGTCTATGCGCGCCCTGGCGGCCACGCCGACCTCTATCTTCTGAGCCAGAAATGATTCGCTCCAAGTTTTTCTGGCCCAAGTCCTGCAACGAAAGTCCAGGCTCTGGTCCAAGCGCGAATCTGCAAATTCCCGCAACACCAAGGACAAAAACTATTGCGCTCCGCGTTTAGAAACAATTTGCCCTGCTTCATCAACGATGGATGCATTGAAGTGCGGGTTTGAACCGCACGTGCAAGTTGGAAAATCCCACTGAGTATCTAAATGGTGATTGGCCAGCTTCGTTCCCCGTTTGGCGTATGCACCTACTATTTCTGTCCAATTCAGCCCTGCTTTAGCTGTCAGCGCTTTAAGCAAGTTTTCAATCTGTTCTTGAGTGAACAGCCCCAACTCCACTTTCATGTCGAAAATCGTGCTGAAACCGTCTTGTCCTCGGATGCGCCAGTGACGGTGCCCATTTTTAACATGCTTTACACCCATTTTGATGCGGTCGCGTGGCCGCCTCGCCGCGTATATTCAATTGGGCTTCTCAATCCTCGGTCGGTATGGGCGTCCTTCGCCCGGCGGTTATTTTTTATCAATAATATCCGCCAGGTCCCAAACTTCCTGGTTCAGCTGGATTTGCAGCTGGCCTTCCTTGTCGATCGCCAGCTTCGCTGCAGGGTACAAGACGCCTTTGCTCTTTTTCCGATCGCTATCGTTTAAATCTAATACACCTCCCGTCAGGCTAAAAGATTGGGGGGAGTTAGAGTCGTCTATGTACGCTTCGCCACGCGCAATCGTCCGGTTGGTGACGAACCGAATCTGCCTGCCGGTTGGGGTCGGAATTAGCCGAATGTAACTTATATCCATGCCTAGTGTGCCGGTGATCGAAATACGCCCCACTGCTTTCATCTTGGATAGCGCGTTCGTGAGGCCCCTATTCTGAGCTTTGTTGAACGCATCCACCAGGATCTGTCTATCCTCCTCCGTCGAGAATTCATAGATTGTCAACATCACACTGGTCATCCGCCCAGATTGGACGCCGCTACTGGTGGTGACAGCGGTGATGGTCTCTGGCTTCATCCTGTCCTGAGACAAACTTCGATTACTGCCGCCCATCAGAACAGCCATGAACAGCAATCCGCTGACTGCGAGCTTGCAAATTTGGGGGATTCCGTTTCTTGATTGTTGCATTCCAGTGTTCCTTAGCGCTCGACCAAATGAACCGAGCGACTTTTGAGAGTGATAATTCTACTAAAAGAGAGCCAGGACCACTGGCAATTGTGATAGGGGGGTGAAAAGCGGATTGAGGGCGTTCGGTGTTACCGCACCGGGCGTCCTCCGCCTTGTTCTACCTTATATCACACCTAGCTAAGCCGCCAGCTAAAGAATGGTTAGTCGGTAACAATATCTATTAGCGGCTTTGGGGATACCCGAGGGATACCGGATGAGGAACGCCTACTTTGCCCGATTTCTGTGAATCGCTGAAACCCGCATAAACATTGGGAAATGTGGCGCGCCCAAGGGGACGATCTTAGAACTTTTCTTGACACTTTCGTGGCAGCCTTGAACGGACTGCCTGCGGAATCGAGGCTTGAGCGCGGCGCGACGCTTGGCTACGGATGGACTCGTCGAGCCGACTTACTGGGACTAGCGCTATCCAAGAGTGTTAATGAAGAAACTCAATCCAGGTCTACTTACCAGCGCAATCTTTGCGCCCCGTATCCGCGATTGCGGCGACAACCCAGTTACCATCCATACGAGCAAGAGTGAACAAGTCCGTCCCGCAGTGGTCCACCTTGCCATCCACTAGAAACTCGAAAGGAGCCCACACCAACGCCAGATCGTGATCCACCCGCACAAGGGGATCATGAATTCGCTCCTCAATCTGCGTGGTTCCCGGTTTCCCTACCTGGTCTGCAAACTCTTCATAAGTAATCTGAGTGGGCTTGCCGTCCCGCATCAGCACCATCGTGCCGCCGCTCAGTAAGGGTTTCTTAATCGCTGCGGCGTCGCGTTTCGCCATGCTGTCAAACAATTTCGTTATCGGCGCCAGAATCGCCTGTTGCTCCGCGCTGTCAAGCGAGAGTTTCGCGGTCGAGTTCCGAGCCCTTGGGTCCGTGAGTGGTTGCCGCACGCGACGGGGAAATCAGAAAAATGACAGAGGCTGCTGCGACAGCAATAAGAAAAAACGCGAGCAGAGAACGGGATGTGTTTTTCATAAACCGATTCTACCTGCGTTATTCACGATTCCAAAGTGTTGTATCACTTGGCGCGCTTTATCCGCGCGGTATGCCAGGCCCTGAAGGCACTGCCTCCTGATTAACCGTCCAACCAAGATGAGTTCGAACGTGTCTACAGACGAAATCGGAAGCTATTGAAGAGAAGTACCAAGAAAACTGGCGCGCCTTCGCTGACAAGATAGGCAAAGTGCGGCCCTGACGTGCTTCCTGAACGGGCTCCTTTGCCAGCGACGTAACCGGCCTCGTGCTACTTGGACTCGGAGCCTTGCTGCTAATGCGGAAACGCGTGCGCCACAACAGTCCTTCGGCTGTTTGAAACCGCTAGACTAAGAGTTTTCCTCGGATCGATACATCGCCTGGTGACGTGGTATTCCACGTCACTATCAGCGCACCACGTCCACATCGTCCAGAAATAGGCGATGGCAGCGGACACGATGAGCCCGATGGACGCTAGTTTGTAGGGCTTGATCCATGTCAACGCGATGCAGGTGAATGGGAGCAAACCGCAAACGTGTGGGTTGCAGGACGTTCACGCCTTCCGTTCTTCAATCTCAAGAGTTGTCTCCCCGAACCGCACGTGCTTACTCGCCGAGAGAGGTCCGGACAGGGTCCGCCGACGAGCCCCCGGTCACTCTGAGGACAATAAGACTTAGCCTTTCCCTTAACTTTGACCATTAGCCTTACCTACAAAGTTTTTGGCCTTGAAGTCTTCTTTCGTGCCTAAGTTAACCTGTCTTGGATATCCATGCATGTAAGCCGAATCACTCGTCGATGTGACCTGCGTCACCGCCGAAAAAAAAGAGCGGCACTCGCTCAAGCTCTGTTAAAGCAGGCGAAAAAGGGTTCAATCTCACACGTTCGGGAGGCTGCTAATCGGCTTGAGGGCAAAGTGGAATCGAGCGACGAATCGGCCGGCGGTGTCACGTTCAATGTGATTATCTCGGCCCCTAGGCCACATCGCCCAGCAATAGGCGATGGCAGCAGACACGAGGAGCGCGATAGACGCTAGTTGTAGAGCTGTCTTGCAAGACTGCAATCTTTGACACTGATGACGTAACGCACTGGTTGCGCTGCCAAACGTTAGTTTTCTGATTCGCGCACCGGCTCAGTGCTCGATGCCAGTTACCGCGCTTGGCTCAGTCTCTGCATTCGGCTCGTTGCTGGGCACTGCATCAGGGTCTCGTCTGCGTTGAAACCTCCTAGGACGAAGCGGGATGTGCTTCAGATAATGGGTCGAGACGGCGTGGAACGGTGCATCCGTGCCGGAATCGCCGCTGCACGGCCCGGCCAACACGACATATGTCACAAACGCAGATGCCGGCCAGGGCGGAGTCAACGTGTTGCCGTTCGCGTCGGTGGCGCTCAACACGAACGCTGCCACATCGCCGCTGTCATCGGATGCGAAGAGCACTTCGACATCACCGGTCGCGATGCTCGCCCCATATGCCTGGGCGGCGGTGCCGTTGATAGTCAGGTCCGCAAAACAAGGCTTAGTCGGCGCGGACACCGTCCCTGTTACGTTGAAATTTGAATCCACACTCGACGTGATCGTGGCGGTCACCGGGTTTGTGCCGGCATACGATTCAATCGTGCCGACGATGGGGCTATCGAGGGGCGGATAAAGGGTGGCGCTGAAGGAGCCGCTATCGGCCTGCGTGCATCCTCCGCCCGACGATTTGAACGTTCCTGTAAAATTGCTGCTCCCGTCGCCGGCGCTCTGCGTGAAGGTGAATGTCTGAGCATTGTCCACCCTCACTCTGATCGTCGTGGTAGCATGTCCCGGATTGTAGCTGACAGTGAAATTCGCCGGTTGCCCTGAAGCTGAGCAAGCAGAATTCGTGAATGTGTTCGCGAGTACGGGAGAAATTGTGGCGCTGTTTCCATGCGTTGTCGTTGTCCAATCCGTTATGAACTGCAGGGGCGTGCCGTCAAGCGCATTCGAGTTCGTCTCACTCGTCGCCAAGATCAACCATTGGCCAGTAGAGGGCGGGTTCTGCGCAAAGGCTGAAAGCGAAACAAGGAGAAGTGCAGATAGAAGCAGCGAAATCTTCATGACAGTCTCCCACAATTGGATGTGAACATAGACAAGCGATACCTAAAGAGATGAGGGAGCAGCCCCGACAGGAAGAAAAGGCACGCTTGATCGACAGGCTAACGGTTTCTGACTCGCAAATCGAATTTTCTGACAAGGTTTCGGCCAAACGTTTATTAATGCCTAAAACACTTATGACCCAACGAACTAGGGTTCTGGTCATGCGCTTCACTCTGCTCGCGGTCTCGGCTCTCATTCCCGCGCGGACTTTACGCCCTGCGGGTCTAAAACTGTCGGGTCGTCTTTGAGATCAACCTTGTGTGAAGGATCACACTGTTAGAATTGACAGTTCAACGGCTCCCATACTTTTGCCAGAATTGTGAGTGTGGCGCAAACCGCAAGACAGCAATCGAGAATCCTCTTCCGGCGCTTCGCCTTCTTTTGTTTCTGCGGCGCAGCATCCTCCGAACGTGCCACCCGCCGTGAGTCAAGGCATCAAGATCAAAGGAGAGATCTCCGGTCACGGTGATCTGTTCTTGGAGGGCGAGTTCGAAGGAAAGATTCGCATCGCCAGTGGGACTCTTACAGTCGGCCCAAACGCTCGAGTCCGGGCGGAAATTGAAGCTACTGAAATTATCGTTCGTGGTGAGGTGACTGGCACGCTCAAAGCCAGCGAGCTCGTCCAGATCTGGAGCACCGGTAAACTCACAGGTGACATTGAAACCCACGGCATCGTGATCAACGATGGGGCGGTCTTGTGTGGCACAGTGGCTGTCCCTCAAGCCTCATTATTCCTCAAGCTTTTCCCCCTGATCAAAGTCGATGAAACAGACCAGCCACCTCAGCCTTCCAGCCCGGAGCCTCCCCCGCGAGCGAAAGGCGCGTCCGCGTAGTTAGCTACGGCTGGCGGCTAATCGGCTTGAGGGTAAGGTTAATAGTGCGGAGGAGTCGGCCGGCAATGTCGTGTACAACATCACTATCAGCGCACCACGTCCACATCGGCCACCAATAGGCGATGGCAGCGGACACGATGAGCGGTAGACGCTAGTGTAGGACTTTCGCTGGCCCAATCAGTCGTGTACCGCGATAATATCAATCTCGCCGTCGTGGATGGGTCTTCTAGAATTAGCGGGGCGCCGGTTGCGCCAAGTGTCCTTCCAATCGTGCCTTGAGGTTAGCCAGCTCAGCTGCTTGTGCCTGCAGTTGCTTCTGTTGAGCGCGAATTTGCTGCTGCTGTCCCTTGATGGCGTTGAGCATGGACCACAGAATCGGATCGTTGTTCACCAGCAGATAGCCTTTGTTGTTTGCGCTCACAGCTTCCGGAATCACCTTCTCCACTTCCTGAGCGACCAACAGTTGTCCGATTACCGCGTTAACCTGGATGTAGCTACCTATCCTCTGAATAAGGCCCTTGACGGCGCAGGTTAATGGTGTATTATCCGTGCACTTGTCCCCACCGGCGCCACCTATGTCACGCTTTGGCCCGGCCTTTTCGTCTCTTTCTGTCTCCAGGAAGGTTGCGGGCAGAGTATTGCTGCCTAGAGCGAAGTGAATACTGATAAGCAAAAGTATCGGAACGATGCTCCGAACGATGAGAGCCGGCGTTCGTTTCTGGGGAAAGTCGGCGTTGGTGGTGCCACAGCCGCCGCGTTGGCTGTCGGCGTTTCATTGGAACCGCTGATCGCAGGAAAGGATGGAGAGGCCGAGGCATCGGTCGTACCCTATCAGTCCAACAATCGCGCCAACGACAGCTTCAATTACCGCAAGAACACGGCGATCAACGAGAAAATCAATAACGGTGAACTGCCGGACAATGGCGATTCGGAAAGGTTCACCGACTTCAGCGGAAGCTGGAGCAAGTGTTTGAAGCACGAGGCACTAGGAATTGTGAATCCCGCATCGTGGCTTAGCTTGGTACACGCTATGCAAACGGGCCGCTTCTCCGATTTCCAAAACATCCAGGTCGGGAACCCGGGTGGTCCGGGTTTCACCGGAACCCTGAATGGTCCGATGGGTGCCCTGGCCTTCGATTTAGAGGGGTTGGATGCTTTCGTGACCGTGATCCCCCCCGCACCGTCCGTGGCCAGTGCGCAGACTGCTGCCGAAGAGGTCGAGCACTATTGGGCGGCTCTGATGCGCGACGTGCACTTTGAGGATTACCCGAATAGTCCCCTGGCTGTCAAAGCCTGTGCCGATCTCAACGGCATGTCGTACATCCAGAGCCAGGACAACATCGAATTTCCCAATCCAGTCACGCCGCAAAACCTATTTCGCGGCCAGATTGTTCATGGCGATGGAAGTGTGTAGGGACCATAC
>Ga0306920_100000163_pt1 | contig 79399 bp, 84 predicted proteins | sample flu12Cox44000170_FD_204666 | JGI IMG/M metagenome (GOLD analysis project Ga0306920, IMG submission 204666) | Lab enrichment of tropical soil microbial communities from Luquillo Experimental Forest, Puerto Rico - flux4day.12C.oxic.44.000.170 (v2)... | ecosystem: Environmental > Terrestrial >...
GTTGTGCTGGTGTCGGTAGTGGTGTCGGTTGGTTCTTCTAATCGGTGCCTGGCGCTGCGGAGCCATGCGCCCCCGGGGGTGAACAAATGGCCGTAAAATCAGGGGATTTCGCATTGCTGCGCTTTGGTGCATAGGCGTGCGGGACGCTGAGAAGGCCGTGACAGGGCAGCGTTCTAACCAACTGAACTACGTCCCCCGCGTTCAAACGGACTGAGGCGGTAACGGATGTGAACCGCGGTCCTTGCCAATCTCAGTCTACACCTGGGCACTATAGCACAGAGGTTCACGAACCGTCCTACATTGCTTCGATACCCAGCCACAGGCCGATCCTGCCGCTCCAGCCGTAGGCCGGATGGGTCCGGTTGAACATCGAAAGGCCGTTCGCTTCCCATTCCAAAGTGAGAGACATCCGTTTAGCAATTTTTGTGCCTCCGCCTGGAACTGATCGGCCCCTTGAGCGGCACCAAAACGACACAACACCGGGACGTCAAAATATTCATCTCCTTGTTTTCAAAGGGGATAGCTGAGTTCGTTTTGTAATTTTGCCGTGTTTTACTGTCCGCACCGGCCCACGCTCTTTTGTTCATTAGTACATTATAAGTTATATACATACATGGTACATTAAATAACCGCTTCGTCGGGGAAATGATCAGGAGAAAAGCGCTGCCGTTCGGTCTAGTGCTTGGGTGCGACCCTCGCCTTAGACTCGCGCAACACGAAAAGGCCGTATCTCGTGGTGTTGAGCTGCTAAAGACGTTAATGCTCGCCGTCCAGCCCGGTTCAGGCTACGCCAGACCATTGGTGACGAGGGTTCGATAATGCGTGGTTCGTTCCGGCGGTCAACGCGAATCCGGAATGCCAGCGTCGGTGGAATCCTGGGAGTCCAAGCGTTAGCAAATCTTATGCCTCCCGCTTCAAATCGCGGATCGTCTGCAACTCTTGTAGAATACGGCTCCGTTTACGCGTGTTTGCCGTGCGATATTTCTCGATCCGATCGCACATTTCGTCCAGAGGAAAGACCACCTGGCCCGGTGCAGATATCACCGCCTCTTGCAGGGTTTCGAGCGTCGCCAGACCCTCCTGCACTTTAATCTCTTGCTCAATTGTATCGAACAAAAGCGCCTTGTAGTCTGGCGGTTTCTGATCCAGCGTCTTCTCGTTCCCAGCGTGTGTACGCTTGGGCGCGATGAAGAATTTGTAGTATGCGACGATCAGTTCTCCGCACCGGGTGATCTCATCGCCATAAATCGAGCCGAGGAAATCCCAATCCTCGTCGGGCCGAGGGCCGAAACTTTCGATGTGATTCTTAAAAACCCTTAAATTCGTCGCGCAGGAACCTGGGCTCAGGCGTGTGCGGTATCCGGGCTGGGATTCTTTTTCCGCAGGGACTGGGCGTCGAAATGGGGACTTGCAAAGCAGAGGTCCTTCACTGAGGTCAGCCAGGCGTTGGGCCTTTAGAGATTGCTGCGCAGCAAACTTTTCGATGCGGTGAGATTCGAGTTCGTTTTGGACGAGATCGCGACCGATTTTTAGTTCCAGAGGTCCATTCAGGCGCAGCTCCTTACGGATCTGCTTAAAAAGTAAAATCGCATCCTTTTCTTCTTCCGGAAGAACATGAGCAACAAAAATTTTGTGACTTGGAGGAATTTACAGCGATCGGGTAAGAATAGTCATTGGTTTTTTTTGGCCCGCGCCTTCGCCCATCGAGCCGAAACGGCTTTGCGTGCGATTTCGCGGCGCTCTTCCGACGTTAGCGTTTGAAGACGAGCTTTTCCTCCCTTCCGACCGAGCGCGACGGCGTGCGGATCCTTTTTCTTGCTCATCCATGGAGACCATATCGTGTGCGAGGTCGAAATTCAACAAGACTATTGACATACTAAGCGGATAGTATATACTAAACGCTTAGTATAGAATTAGGAGGTGCATATGAAACGGAAACTTAGATCGATCCAGGCTGAAATAAATGTTGCGAGACGAGCCTGGGGCAATGTTGGCGCCGCCAAATTCTCCGAACTCCGAGCGCTTGTTGAAAGAAATGGGGTGTCAGTCGCACTCGGCGACATTTGCTATCTCGACGATCGATGGTACGTCACACACGCGGGACTGCTACGATTGGCTCGGCGCAAGCGTTGTGCGGGTATCAGGACCAACCTAGAGAGGCATGCCTCTGATCCCCTAACCAATCGGTGGGTGTTCAAAGCGACTGTCTACAATACCCCTCAATGTAAAGGTTTTGTGGGCTATGGCGACGCCAATCCCTCGAATACGTCTGCTCTCGTTCGCGGCGCGGAAATGCGTGTCGCCGAAACCCGAGCGGTCAACCGCGCTCTGCGAAAAGCGTACGGGATCGGTCTTTGTTCCGTCGAGGAACTGGGATCACATCCGTTTCCTCAGTCTCCGCACGATAAGCATGCAGCTCCGCCGAATGGTAACGGCTCCGCGAACGGCCAAACGAGTCTCCGCAATAGACTTTGCTTGCTGATTCGAAACTACGAACTCGATCCTACTTTAGTAAAACGCTACGCAGCCGACTTCTGTGGTACCGAAACTCTTCGCGATGCCCGCCGAGATCTGGTCGAGGCTTTCGTTTTGACGATCGCTGGGGAAGCCGCCAACAATCGTGCCGCACTCGTCTGCAAATTGAACAGCTACAACCAGCCCGAGGAGGTGAGGCCATGAAGCGACATTTTCCCGGCCTTCATTCAGAGCCTAACCATGTCGACGATTCGCTCGAGGGCATATTCCTGGTTCGAGTCGACCGCGCCTACTATCGTTGGCATCCGCAAAAACCCTTCTTCGTTCTTTGCTTCGCGATTCTCGAGCCGAAGGAACTTGCTTCGCGCAAGATTTCGGGCCGGCTCTATTGCACTCAGAAATCACTCTGGAAACTCAACTGGTTCTTGCGGGATTTCGGCTATGACCCTGACCTGCTTGGACGTGACGAAGTCGATGAAAAGGCTCTCCTCGGTCTGACAGGTGTCCTTCGTACCAGCCGCAAATCACTCGCGGGTCGCATGTTCCTCAACCTCGATGCATTTGCACCATCATCCGAATGGGAATTCATCTCCAAGGATGCTCGCGAAAGTGTTTTGCCGGGAGGCTCCCATGATCTACAGCTTCACGCAGATTAGCCAGTACCTTCGCTGCCCCCGGCAGTATCGATACCGATATCTAGATGGCTGGCGCGAGCGGGAAGATCGAGCATCCATGATCTTCGGCCGTTGCTTCGAGAACGCCCTCGCGGCTTATTTTGGAAAGGAAGACCCGACTGCCACGTTCTTCAAGGAATGGCAGCAACAGCAGGACACTCCTCTCGCCTATGCGAAGAATGACTCCTGGGACCGGCTCTATCATCAGGCGATTCACCTGCTCGGGCGGTTCGCCCAGGATGATCGCGTTCAAATCCGAAGCCCCAAACAGAATCTTCAAGTGAAGCTGACACGCTCGCTCCTTTGTGGCGGTGATTTCGTGTCGTACGTCGATGCGATCGGAGAGGTGGATGGAACGAAATGCATCATCGACTGGAAAACGACGACATCCCGATATCCGGAACAACCGGAGGGTCTTTTGGCTCTCGATCCGCAACTCGTTTGCTACTCCTGGATGGCTGGCATTTCTGAAGTTGCCCTGGTCGTATTTGTGCGAAAGAACGCACCTGAGATTCAGTATCTGAAGACCACGATCGACGAAGAGCAGCGCCGGGAGTTTGGCCAGCTGGTTGAGACTACAGTCAATCAGATCGAGGCAGGACAATTCCTCCCGCACAGTGGCATTCGCTTTCCTCAGAACGGGTGTGTGAGCTGCTCTCATCTGGGGATGTGCCTGGGGGATCAGCAGCTCGTGGATTCAAGACTCATCCGCCGGCCAGGAGCGAGCGACCTTGATTGGATTGACCAATTTGAGGACTAGCGGGATGCCGCTGATGGCGCCGAAACTGAATCGCCGCCGGGCTCTATTCGTATTGGGACGGATCGATGAGATTTTGGCTTGGGAGCGAACGACAGAGCAGGAGCGGGACACTCGATTTGTGGAACTGGGCCGCTGTCTGTGCGAAGTACGGGCCGGGCAATACTGGCGGATCGACAATCTGACATCCTTTGATGAGTTCCTGGAGAAGAAATTCCCGGAGTCTCGACGCAAGGCCTACTACCTGATGGCGATTCACGAACAGCTACCGCGGCAGACTCATCGCGATCTGAGGGCGGTGGGCTGGACAAAGGCGGCAGAATTGGCCAAGGTCGCACGGCGGGACGGACAGAAATTCGACTGTGCAACCTGGTTGCACAAAGCGCAGGAACTACCGAAGGGAGAATTCAAACGAGAGGTGGAACGTCATCTGACGGGCCAGGAACATGAAACTTGGGAGATGCTCTATTTCAAGGTGTACAAGAGCCAGCTGCAGGTGATCGAGAAAGCTCTTGAAACTGCCTCATTGATGCTCGGCGCTCAGAAGTCCCGAAGCTACTGCTTAGAGATGATTTGCGCTGATTTTCTGGCGGGAGCCCAGGTAGAAGGCTGCGGTTCGAGCGCGCTGCTTCTGGCACTCGACCGGCTCTACTCGTTGCTTCCCGGCCCTCAGAAAGTGGAATTCCTCCGGCAAGTAGAGAAGACAGCTTGAAATCGATTCGGCAGCGAAAGCCGAGACTTCGACTTAACCGAGATTCCTACCGCAAGCTTCGCATTGGTGTGCTAGAGCGAGATGGTTGGATATGCCAAAGTTGCGGAACTTCGGAAAGGCTTCAGGTGCATCATATTCGTTCGCGGGGTGCACTCGGCGACGACGCAGCCGAAAACCTGATCACCCTCTGCGCCGATTGCCACGACCAGGTTCATCTCACCCACTGGCGTGGCTGTAAAAGGAAGACAGATTCAACCTGTCGCGACGCTTGCACCGGCTTAAGGTGAACCATGAAAGTAAACCGGGTGCAGTCTTCACCGCATGCGATTTTCTCGTGGGAGCAAGTGGTGGGCGGTCACGGATTTGAACCGCGGACCTTCCCGGTGTAAGCGGGACGCTCTAACCGCTGAGCTAACCGCCCCTCTTGGTCAACCCATCCTACCAGAAGCCGCGTTGCGGACGCCAACGGCTTCTGCCGTTTCTACGAGCGATAGCTCGCCGGAACCCGCTCTGAACCCACCCTATGGCGCGTGGTCACCCTCAACAACGAGCGATCATAGGATCCACACAACTCGTACCGATTACCGACCGAGTGTAAGGCATGGCCAGTGCTGAGCATAGCGGCCACCTGTACCTCCGTACAGGTGCAAAAAATTTACTGTTCTGGCGTACAGGTTTTGCAGAGTCGTATCGGATGTTAGCTGATTCACCACGACGAGTTCACCCGAGAACCAAATCCGACGTCCACGCATGTTACGCTGCCAATTCCGACGGGTTCTAGTACCGCGGACGCACAACTATGTCCTCGCGACTCGGCGAAATTCTGGTCAAAGACAGCCTGATCTCCGCGGATCAGCTGAAGCAGGCGCTCGACTACCAGAAAAAGAATGGGGGCAGGCTGGGTACGTGTCTCGTCAAAATGGGGATTGTAAATGATGAAGACATTACAGCTGTGCTTTCGCGGCAGTATGGCGTCCCCTCAATAAATTTGAGGTTCTACGAAGTCGATCCATCCGTCATCAAGCTTGTGCCGCAGGAAACTGCAATCCGCTATCAAATTGTGCCGCTCTCTCGCGTGGGGTCGACGCTAACGATCGCGATGACCGATCCTACGAACGTCTTCGCGATGGACGACATTAAGTTCATGACCGGATTCAATGTGGAACCCGTGGTGGCATCCGAGACTGCCATCGGCGAAGCAATTCACAAGTTCTACGGCGCTGTCGAGAGCGTAGAAGAACTCGACAGAGTGATGAAGGACCTGGCGGGGGAGGAAGCCGCGCTCGAACTGGCCTCCGATGAAGCGGAGATGGATCTCGCGACCTTGGAGAAGGCCGCGGAAGAAGCTCCCATCATCAAGCTCGTCAATTTAATTCTCACCGATGCCGTGAAGCGCGGCGCAAGCGATATTCACGTAGAGCCTTACGAAAAAGAATATCGCGTGCGGTTCCGGATCGACGGTGTTTTGCAAAATGTGATGGCTCCTCCGATGAAGTTAAAAGATGCGATTACGAGCCGCGTTAAGATCATGTCGAAACTCGACATCAGCGAAAAGCGTCTCCCTCAAGACGGCCGCATCATGATCAAGTACCTCAAGGACGGAAAAAAAAAGGAGCTCGACTTTCGCGTCTCGACCGTCCCCACGTTGTTCGGCGAAAAGATCGTTCTCCGGTTGCTCGACAAAGAAAATCTGCGCTTGGACATGACGAAGCTCGGCTTCGAAGCCGAATCGCTTACGAAATTTGAGCGGCAAATCTTGAAGCCGTACGGAATGGTGCTGGTGACTGGTCCCACTGGTTCTGGAAAAACCAACACGCTCTATTCGTCCGTCGCGCGGTTAAACACCACCGACACCAACATCATGACCGCCGAAGACCCGGTCGAGTTTCAGCTTCCGGGTATCAATCAGGTCCAGATGAAAGAGCAGATTGGACTGAACTTCGCCTCCGCCCTGCGCGCCTTCTTGCGTCAGGACCCCAACATCATCCTGGTCGGCGAAATTCGAGACTTTGAAACCGCCGAAATTGCCGTGAAAGCCGCGCTGACCGGCCACCTAGTACTTTCTACGCTTCACACGAATGATGCACCATCCACAATCAGCCGATTGATGAACATGGGAATCGAGCCTTTCCTGGTGGCTACATCGGTGAACCTGATTTGTGCCCAACGCCTCGTGCGGCGGATTTGCGTGCAGTGCAAGGAGCCGCTGCAGATCCAGCCCCAGGCTCTGATTGACGCTGGGTACACCCCCGATGAGGCGGTCAAGACTGAAGTGCAGCACGGCCGCGGCTGCGGCACCTGCAACAACACGGGGTACAAAGGTCGCGTTGGCTTGTATGAAGTCATGGAGATCAATGACGAGCTGCGGGAGCTGATACTGGTCGGTGCATCAGCTGTCGAGCTCAAAAAGAAGGCTCTCGAAACCGGGATGATCACGCTCCGGCGAAGCGGTTTGATTAAAGCCGCGCTGGGGCTCACGACTATGGAAGAAGTCTTGCGGGAAACAGTTCTTTAGGCGGAGGAGATTATGGCTGGAATCACCCTGAGCGAATTACTGAAGAAAATGATCGAAATGGGCGGTAGCGACTTGCATCTCTCGACGAACAGCTCACCGCGCATTCGCGTCCACGGCAAACTGCGGCCACTCGACATGCCTCCGCTTACGGCTGCCGATACGAAAGCGCTCGCCTACAGCGTCCTCACCGACGTCCAAAAGCATCGGCTGGAGGAAAATCTCGAGCTTGACTTCTCGTTCGGCCTGAAGAGCCTGGCCCGTTTCCGAGGAAACATCTTTCACCAGCGCGGTGCCGTAGCGGCTGTGTTCCGAACGATTCCGTGGGAAATCAAATCGTTCGATGCTCTCGGGCTGCCCGCGATAGTTCGCTCCCTGTGCGATAAGCCTCGCGGGTTAGTGCTGGTCACCGGGCCGACCGGCTCTGGAAAATCCACCACCCTCGCTGCCATGCTCGACAAGATCAACAACGAGCGTGACGAGCACATGATCACGATCGAAGATCCAATCGAGTTTCTTCACAACCACAAGAAGTGCTTGGTCAACCAGCGCGAGGTTCACTCCGACACGCACTCTTTCGCCAATTCGCTCCGCGCTGCGCTGCGCGAAGATCCGGACGTAGTGCTCATCGGCGAAATGCGCGACCTCGAGACGATCGAATCAGCTTTGCGAATCGCCGAAACCGGACACCTGACCTTCGCCACCCTGCACACGAACTCGGCCGTTTCTACGATCAACCGCATCATCGACGTCTTTCCCGCGCACCAACAGCCGCAGGTCCGTGCGCAGCTCTCGATGGTGCTTGAAGGCATCCTTTGTCAGGCCTTGCTCCAGAAGATTGATGGCCGCGGCCGGGCCATGGTGATGGAGATTCTGATTCCCACTCCGGCCATCCGCAACCTGATCCGGGAAGACAAAATTCACCAGATCTATTCGGCCATGCAGACCGGCACAGGCCAATCCGGCATGCAGACATTCAACCAGAGTCTCTCCAACTCTTACTTTCAGAAATTAATCACCTTGGAGACGGCGATGGCACGATCTTCCAATCCAGACGAATTGCAGGATCTAATTAACCGAGGGGTGACTTCTCCGCCGATTGGTGGAAAAGTCCCCGTCCGGCGATAAAGAGAAGAGGAGGTAACAAACATGCCTGTTTATGCCTATCGCGGAGTTAACCGGGCGGGTGCGACGGTGGTAGGGGAGCGTTCGGCTACCAGCAAGACGGAAGCCGCGACGATTCTCAAGCGCGAGCAGATCAACGTGAGCAAGCTCTCCGAAAAAGGAAAGGAATTCAATTTTCCAACTTTCGGGACGGGCGTGGACGCTAAAGAGCTGGCGATTTTCACCCGGCAGTTCTCGGTAATGATTGATGCCGGTTTGCCGCTCGTGCAGTGTCTGGAGATCCTCGCGGGGCAGCAGGAGAACAAGATCTTTCAAAAGATCTTGAACGGCGTGCGAGCCTCCGTTGAAGGCGGCGCCACCCTGTCCGCGTCGATGAAGCAGTACGACAAGATTTTCGACCCGCTCTACTACAACATGGTGGAAGCGGGCGAGACCGGCGGTATTCTCGATACGATTCTTCAACGCCTATCGAGTTACATCGAAAAGAACGTCAAGCTGAAGCGCGCCGTGAAATCAGCAATGATTTACCCGATCGCCGTTATCGGCATCGCGGTGATGGTGATCACGCTGCTCCTGTGGAAGGTTGTTCCGATCTTCACCACCCTGTTCAACGGCCTCGGCGTCGACTTGCCGCTTCCCACCCGCATCGTTATCGGGATGAGCAAATTCATCGGCAGCATTTACGGTTTTCTGATTTTCGTGTTCTTCGTTGGCGTGGGCGTTGCATTGAAGCTCTGGTACGGAACGCCCCAAGGCCGCTACGCCCTGGATCATGTCCTGTTGAAACTGCCGCTCGTCGGCATCCTGCTGAGGAAAATCGCCGTAGCGCGATTCACTCGTACTCTCGGCACTCTCATCTCCAGCGGCGTGCCGATTTTGGAAGGTCTCGATATCACTGCGCGAACTTCCGGAAACGCGGTCGTCGAAAAGGCGATTTCGCAAACGCGAAAAGCTGTCGAAGCCGGCCGCTCGCTCGTCGATCCGCTAAAAGAGACCGACGTATTCCCGGGCATGGTCACCCAGATGATCGGCGTCGGCGAGCAAACCGGCGCGATGGACGCGATGCTTCAGAAAATCGCCGACTTCTACGAAGACGAAGTGGATGCGGCGGTGAAAGACCTACTGACCGCTCTCGAACCCATGATGATTTTGTTCCTGGGCATCGTAGTCGGCGGCATCGTCGTTTCCATGTATCTGCCGTTGTTCTCACTGATTGGCAAACTGGCTGGCAAGTAGAACAGCTTTCTGCGGCCCGTGCGCGGGCGCCTCAATCAGCGAGGCGCTCGCCGGTCGCAGGATCAATAACATCAATTATCCCGGGTAGTCTCCGGGCAGTCTCTGGGCAGGCGTGGTGAATCAAGGGGCGGCAACGGATCTGAAATGGAGTTCAAACCCAGTGTCAGCGAATGGCTGCCTTGGCTCGGCCGCGTGCGTTTTCTCGTCATTACGTTTCTCGTCGGAGTCGTTGTTGCTGTCCATCGACTTACCCCGGTAGCAATTCCTGTTCGGGCTTTCATCTCGCTGGTCATCCTTTGGTACACCCTTGCCGTCGTTTACGTAATTTTGCGGCGTTGGATTCCGGAAGCGCGCTGGCACGCCCCGCTTCAGTTTGTATGCGATCTCGTGATCGTAACCGGCGTCGTGTATGCCACAGGCGGCCAGGACAGTTATTTCCTGTCGCTCTATCTCCTCGTCATTTTGATGAGCAGCGTGCTGTTTTCCCGGCGCGGCGCGTTTCTTGTCGCGGGAATGAGTTTCGTCCTTCTCGGTTGCGTAATCGAATTGATGTTCTACGGCGTAATCGCCCGCACCTCGAATTCGATGCCGGCCGCTGGTTCACTGGCTTTCTGGCTGGCCAGCAATCTGTTCGCGTTCTGCGCCGTGGCGTACCTGGGCAGTCTGCTCTCCCAGACGCTCCGCACGAGGGGAGTGGAGCTGGCAGAAAAAAGCGAGGAGTTGAAAGATCTGCAAGCATTCAATCAGGACATCATCGAGTCCATGCGCGGCGGCCTGCTGACCACGGATTTGAACGGCAGGATCCTGCTGATGAACCGGGCGGGTGCCGAAATTGCGGGATTGGGATTCGGGCTGCTGCGAGGCGAACAAGTGGAAAATGTGCTCCCCGGATTCTGGCCGGTTGAGCTCGACGAGCAGGGAAGCCCACTTGCTCTGCGCAAAGAAATAGAATTTCGCACTCCCGACGGCGCCACTCGTTACGTCGGTCTCTCCGTTTCTCCGTTGCGGCTCACCCAGAACCAGACGAGCGGCTACGTTTTCAACTTTCAAGATCTTACGGAGTTGAAGCGCCTAGAGCGTGAAATCGTCACGAAAGAACGCATGGCTGCTCTGGGACGCCTTTCCGCTGCGATTGCACACGAAATCCGCCAGCCGTTAACAGCCATGACAGGGGCTCTTAAGGAATTGGCCCGCCTCGCGCCTCTCGAAGATGACGACAAGAAGCTGGTTCACATCGTCAGCCGTGAATCCCAGCGTCTCAACCAGATCATCACCGATTTTCTGAATTACTCTCGCGAAAAGACGTATTCCTTTACCGACGTCGATGTCGTCGCTGTGATCGAAGAAACCCTCACCTTAATCGAGCGGGACGCGAGCGCTCTGGGCAAGTTTCGCATCGAGCGGCAATTTGCAGCTCGCAATATTCGCGCGCGCGCGGACCGCGACGCCTTGAAGCAGGTGTTCTGGAATCTCTGCAACAACGCGCTTCGCGCCATGCCGAACGGCGGAGTTCTTACCGTCTCGCTTGACGCCGACCCCGCCTGCACACGCATTTCGATTCGCGACACCGGAATCGGCCTCGATAGCAGCCAGGCGACGACCCTGTTCGAGCCTTTCCAGTCAGGCTTCACCGGTGGAACGGGTCTGGGCCTTGCCATCGTCTACCAGATTCTTCAAGCGCATCAGGGCCGCATTCGAGTGGAAGCGGAAAAGGGCAGCGGCGCTGATTTCATCGTGGAATTGCCGCGAGCGGTTCGTTCGCGGGCGCCGGTGCGGAGCGAGCGTTTGGAGTCTCACTCCGAATTACTACCTTCGGCAGGGAAGGGGTAAGCGTCCATGGCCCACCTGCTTGTTGTCGACGACGAACGCTCCATCTGCGAACTCCTTGAGATTAGTTTTCGCAAGGACGGGCATAAAGTAGAACTCGCGTCCAACGGCGAGGATGCCAAGCGGCGGCTCGCCTCACGGGTTTTCGACATCGTGGTTTCCGATATCTGCATGCCGGATATGGACGGCCTCGAGCTCCTGCGTTACTGCAAGGAGGTTTCTCCTTCGGCCGCGTTCATTCTCATCACCGGCGTACCAACCATCAACACCGCAATCGATGCCGTGAACTTCGGCGCCGACCGCTACGTCATCAAGGGCGACCGTCTGCTCGATGAACTCCGGCCCGCGGTAAAAGAGTACGCCGAAACGCAGGCTCTGAAAAAAGAGGCCGGCGATCTGCGCCGGCGGCTCCGCAAATTTACCGGTTTCGATCACATCATCGGTACGAGCCCCAAGATGCGCGAGCTTTTCGACTTGATCGAAACGATCGCTCCCCAGTCGAGTCGCGTGATGATTACCGGAGAAAGCGGTACGGGAAAAGAACTGGTTGCCCGCGCCATTCACGAGAACAGCGCCCGCGCGAAAGCGCCCTTCATCACCATCAATTGCGGCGCTTTCCCTGAAACGCTTCTCGAATCGGAGCTTTTTGGCTACATGCGTGGCGCTTTCACCGGCGCCAACGAAAACCGGCGCGGCTTGTTTCAAGCTGCGGACGGCGGCACGCTGTTCATGGACGAAATCGGTAACATGAGCCTCACAATGCAGGTGAAGCTCTACCGCGTCTTGCAGGAAGGAAAGGTTCGCCCGCTCGGCAGCACCGAAGAATCCGATGTGGACGTACGCGTAATCGCCGCCACTAACAAGAACCTCGAAACGGAAATTGCCGAAGGCCGCTTCCGCGAGGACCTGTATTACCGCTTGAGCGTAATTCCGATTCATCTGCCGCCGCTACGCGAGCGCCGCGAGGATATTCCTCTGCTCGCGCGCACTTTCCTTGATCGCTATTCGAAATCAATGGGCAAACCGATTGAAGGCATCGATTCTGAAGCGGTGCGCCGGCTCGAGGTGTACGATTGGCCGGGCAACGTGCGCGAACTTGAAAACACACTGGAACGCGCTGTCGCCCTCGAAACAAGAAAGCAGATCTCGCTCGAAAGCATCCCCGAGCGAATCACCAACTTCTATCAAGCCTTCCGTTCCAATGGACAGCCTGAATCCAATGCGTCTCTGATTCCAGAGGGCGGCGTAGACCTCGAAAATCATATCAACGCAACAGAAAGAGCCTATCTGCTTGCCGCGCTGGAACGCGCAGGGGGCGTGCGGGTGCGGGCTGCTGAATTGCTGAAGATGACCTACCGTTCGTTCCGCCACTACGCAAAAAAGCACGGAGTGTAGAGCTTCGGTGCAGGCGCATTTTGGACGTCACCAGGACCGCTTCCTCCCCTCGTTTCTCTCGACATGATTCAACCAGCAAGAGCGATGGTGGGGAGAACCAGCATATGGCTGGTGCACCCAAGTCATCGAACGCGTGGTTTCTCGCTAATCGAGTCGCTGATCGTCATCGCCATCATTCTCATTATTGTCGGGATCGCAATCCCCAATTTGATCCGCGCTCGCATGGCGGCGAATCAAACTTCTTGCCTATCGAATCTCAGGACGATCACCACCGCCGCGATCACATATTCGTCTACCTGCGGGAATGGATACCCGCCCGACCTCGCCACGCTCGGAGGCGTGGGTCTGGCAACCTGCAATGCCGCGATTCTGCTCGACGATACCCTGACGCCCCCTCCCTATCGCAAGAGCGGCTACCAGCTCAGCTACCAGGCTCACGGTACTCCGATACCCAATCCGCCGCCGGCATGTGCAAATGCCGGATTCAACGCGTACGTTACGACGGCCGTCCCGGTCGTCGTGGGACAGACCGGGCAGACAAGTTATTGTAGCGATGAACCAGGCATCATCCACTATGACAGCAGCGGCTTTCAGGCCGCGTCGCCGCCCCTGCACAGCGCTTCCTCCCCTTCAGTAAACCTCGTGAGCTCATCGTTCTCCGGAACAACACAATAACCAGCTAAATTCAAAGCGAGCAATAGGATGACCCTTTCAGTCGAGTAAGACCGCCAAAAATCGTCATTTTCTTGACCCGCCTAACCTACTTTCCCGACGTCCAACCTGTAGGGCTGAAACGGCGTCTGTATCTCTATGAAACGGGCAGGTATAATGCCCTGTGCCATAACGGTAACCTACTGCTCCCACTTGGCACATACCGTGCACTATATCGCCGCGTACCCCGCCAGGGAGTACGAGAAAAATATTCGACTTTGGATCCAAGGAGAAACGATGAAGAAGAACCAGAAGGGCTTTTCGCTTATCGAATTGCTCATCGTCGTGGCGATCATTTTGATCATCGCGGCGATCGCGATTCCCAACCTGCTTCGCGCCAAGATTGCTGCGAACCAGTCGGCTGCAGTCGGTACGCTCCGTACGATCAATTCGGCCGAGGAAACCTTCTCGTCTACGTACAGTGACGGCTTCACGCTGACTCTGACCCAGTTGGGTGGTGCGGCGGGTGCAGCTGCAACCTGCGCCAACGCGGAACTGATCGACGAAGTGCTCTCGACCGCCCCGTTCCAAAAGGGTGGCTACCAGTACACGTACACGCCCAACGGCGTGCTGCAGCTGACCGCCGGTGTTCCAGCAGCCTGCGGAGCTTCCGGTGACACAGGGTTCTCGGTTAGCACTGGTCCGATCACTTTGAACACCGGTACTGCGGCGTATTGCATTGATGAGACGGGCGTAATTCGCGTTAACTCGGCAGCAGCTGGCGGCGGTGCAGGTCCAGCGGCCCCGTGCGCGACGTCGGGTTTTCCTCCGTTGCAGTAAGTGTTTCTTGAGTGGCAAAAAGGGGGAGGAAGTCATAGGCTTCCTCCCTTTTTTTTGAAAGGTCTTCAGTAAAGAGAAAGAAAATGTTCAAGAAGAAGCACAGTTCGGAGACAGCGCGGGACCAGCGGGCGGGTTTTTCGCTGATCGAGCTTCTGATCGTCGTCGCCATCATCCTGATCATCGCAGCGATTGCCATCCCGAACCTCCTGCGCGCGAGAATGGCCGCCAATCAAGCTTCCGGTGCTTCAACGATCAGGACCATTAACAGCGCTACTATCGTTTATTCTTCTACGTACAACAACGGCTTTCCTCCGAGCTTCGCGTCAATGGGTGGCGTTGGACCGGCCAATTGCAATGCTGCTAACTTGCTCGACGATGTTTTGACGGTCCCGCCGTTTCATAAGAGCGGATACGTATATGATTATCAGCCGCAAGGCGCCCCGATTCTGAATCCGCCCGTGGCCTGTGGCGCTCCGGGATTCAACGAATACCTGGTCACGGCGGTGCCCATCGTCGTCGGGAATACCGGGCAAGCGAGCTATTGCAGCGACGAACCCGGCGTAATTCGATTCGATGCAACTGGTTTGAAAGCTGCAAGCGTGGCAGCTTGCCAGCTGCTTCCTCCGCTTCAGTAAACCGCCTCACTTCACATAGCGAAACTTTCAGGCCACAGCTCGCTATTTCTTGCTAACCTCGTTCTCGTGCTCTTTTTTGCTCTCGTAATTATCGCCCTGGCTCTCTCGCCCGGGTCTGTCGCTGATGCAAAGTCCTCTATCCACGCTTTGGAATCGCGCTACCAACGAGTGCATACGCTGAAAGCCACTTTCTTCGAGAAGTATTCCGACGGCAAGGGCGCGGTCCAGTCTGAATCGGGTACGGTCTATTTTTCGCGTCCCGGCCGTATGCGCTGGGACTACGAATCGCCGGAACAAAAGCTTTTCATCGTGGATGGCACGAGCGTGTGGTTTTACGTTCCGGCGGATCGCACCGTCAGCCGCGCGAAGATGAAAGAGAGTTCCGATTGGCGGACGCCTATTGCCTTGCTGGTCGGGAAGGCCAATCTCTCGCGCTTGTGCCGCAGCATCGAAATTGTCACCCCAGCTTCCAGCGCCGGCGGTAAGCCGGAAGATTACCCTCTGCAGGATGGCGGCACTGTCTTGCGTTGCACGCCACGAAAGGGCACCGGCGATTCCGTCGACCCGGCTGATTCTCTGCGTGAGGTTCTCCTGGAGACGGACTCGCAGGTCCGGCTCGTTCGCGTGGTGTTACGTGAGGCGGGAAACATCGAAACAGAATTCCGCTTCGGCAACTGGGAAGAGAACATCGCCATCCCGGAGGCGCAATTTCATTTTCAGCCGCCACCCGGCGTCACAGTCGTCGACGAAGCCACAATCGCAGGCTCAATTCACTAGCACGCGAGCCCCGATCAAGGCCAACCCTCTCGACTATTCCCGAATCCCATATCCTGGCAACCCCAGCTGAGCCCCTCAATATCGGCCATTGTCACATGGTGTTAATGGCCCGTTTTCACGCCTTCACCGAAGGCCTAAAAGCGGTATGCTAAACTGAAAGCGAAACACCCAGTAGGAAGGGTGTTTACCTTAAAAATTGGCTGAATTCGTCTGCAAAGTCGGGGATATCTCCGGCCGCGTCTTCGATCAAGTCGAGACCGCCCAGTCGGAGGCCGAAGCGAGACAAAAACTCGCCGATAAGGGCTTTTACGTCTACGGTATTCGCAGCCACCTCGATGTCATTTCCCAGCTGGCCAAGCCCAAGACGGATCGCTCCATCCGGACCCAGGATTTCCTGATTTTCAATCAGCAGTTCAACACGCTGCTCAAAGCCGGTTTGCCCATTCTCAAATCGCTCGACTTGCTCGGCGAGCGAGCCGCCGCCGAACGCTTGCGGCCCATAGTCAGCGACATCCGCCAGCGTGTCCGAGACGGAGCCTTGCTATCCGATGCCCTCGCAGCACAAGGATCTTTTCCCCCGGTTTATGTCACGGCTGTTTCCGCAGGTGAGCGCAGCGGAAACCTTACCGGCGTTCTCGACCAGTATATTTCCTATTTGCGCGTCAGCACCGGCTTCAGGCGCCAGCTCATCACCGCTCTGATCTACCCTTCCATTTTGGTCGGCGCAGTCGTGCTGGTGATGTCGTATATGGTGACATACGCGATGCCCAAATTTGCCGGCTTGTACAAGGACCTCAACGTTCCGCTCCCGCGAATTACAGAGATTGTTCTGGGTTTGGCAGCGCCCCTGCGGGATTATTTCCTCGTTTTTGGCGTGATTGCTGCGGTCGCTTTTGTGATCATGAGAATTTGGACGCGCACCGATCGCGGCGCCCTCGCCGTGGATAGCATGAAGCCGCGGATCTGGTTCTTCGGCGACATCTGGTTGAAAGCGCAAATCGCACAATTTGTTCGCACACTTTCGACGCTTCTAGCCGGCGGCACTCCTCTGGTCACAGCTCTCGCGACTGCGTCGAAAGCCATTGACAGCCGCCTCGTCGCTACCTCCGTCGAAAAGGCGGCCGAGCGCGTCCGCGAAGGCGAGACGCTTCACGCCAGCCTCGCGCAGACAAACCTGATTCCCTCCCTGGCCATCGAAATGATCGAAGTGGGTGAGGCCTCCGGCGCGCTGCCTGCCATGCTCACCAGCGTCGCCGATTTCTACGAAGAAGAGGTCAACACCAGGTTGCAGCGCACCCTCATCTGGGTTTCGCCCTTGATTTTGGTCGTCATGGCCGTTGTGATAGGCTCGTTATTGATCGCCTTGTATCTGCCGATGTTCTCCCTCCAAATAGGAGCCGCAGGGTAATGACCACAGTGAACCCCATTCCGACCGGTATTCCAGACGACGCCGCCGAGCGCGATCAAGCTCGCCGTCTCGCGGAACGTTATCGCTGCCCGTTCATCGATCTCCGCGAACAGCGCATCGATCCCGAACTCTTCCGCAGCATCCCCGCGGAAATGATGTTTCGCTACAAATTTGTTCCGCTCGAAAGCCACAATGGCACTCTCGTCGTGGCCATCGCCGACCCCAGCCAGTTGCAGCAGACCGATGAGCTCGCGCTTCTCCTGAATAAGCGCCTCCAAATCAAAGTCGCCACCACCTCCCAAATCGACGACCTGTTGAAGCGCACCGAGCAATCCCAGCGCGTCCTTGATCAGGCCACCGAAGGTTTCACGCTGCAAGTCGTCGGCGACGAGGACGACAGCGACGAAAACATCACCATGGACAAACTGACGCGCGACACCGGCGTCAGCCCCGTCGTCCGCCTCGTGGACACCGTGATTTTCACCGCCCTCGAGCGCCGCGCCAGTGACATCCACATCGAAACCCGCAACACCGAAGTCGTTGTGAAGTACCGCATCGACGGTGTCCTGCAATACGCCATGCAAGCGCTCGCCAAGGAATGGCACGCCACCATTCTTTCGCGTATCAAAGTAATGAGCGAACTCGATATCGCCGAGCGCCGCGTTCCCCAGGACGGCCGCTTCCGCGTTCGCTACAAGGGCCGCTTTGTAGACTTCCGCGTCTCGATCATGCCCTCGGTGCACGGGGAAGATGCCGTGCTTCGCGTCCTCGACAAAGAAACGCTCAGCGAAAAATTCCGCAACCTGAATCTCGACGTAGTCGGCTTCGATCCGCAGGACATCACCCGTTTCCGCCGCTACATCCACGAGCCTTACGGCATGGTCCTGGTCACCGGCCCCACCGGCTCCGGCAAGACCACCACTCTCTACGCCGCCATCAACGAAATCAAAAACGACGAAGACAAGATCATCACCATCGAAGATCCCGTCGAATATCAGGTGCGCGGCATCACTCAGATTCCCGTGAACGAAAAGAAGGGTCTCACCTTCGCGCGCGGCCTGCGTTCCATCCTGCGTCACGACCCCGACAAAATCATGGTCGGCGAAATTCGCGACCAGGAAACCGCCCAGATCGCCATAAACTCGGCTCTCACCGGCCACCTGGTCTTCACCACCGTCCACGCCAACAACGTCACCGACGTCATCGGACGCTTCATCAACATGGGCGTCGAGCCTTACAATTTCGTTTCCGCCCTCAATTGCATCATGGCCCAGCGCCTGGTCCGCGTGATTTGCGACCACTGCAAAAAGCGCGTTCAATACGCCCCGGAAGTTCTAAAGGAATCGGGTCTCGACCCTGCCGACTGGAGTAGCATCCCGTTTTACGAGGGAACCGGCTGCCTGGAATGCTCCGGCAGCGGCTATCGCGGCCGCAGCGCGATCACGGAATTGCTCGACCTGTCGGACAATATCCGCGAGATGATTATCAATCGCCGCCCGACCTCGGAAATCAAGCGCGCAGCAAAAGCGGAAGGCATGACCTTCCTCCGCGATTCTGGCCTCGAGAAAATCCGCAAGGGCGTAACCACGCTGCGTGAAATCAATAAGGTGACTTTCCTTGACTAGCAACGCGCCAAACCTCGAGGCCAAGCTCTATCAACTGGGTCCCATGCGGCGTCTCGATCGCTGGCTCAACGCCATGCCGCACCCCTCGCTGGTTGCCGAAATCACTCCCAACCGTGTCGCGCTGGCTCGCTGGGGTAAAACGCGCGGCACGCTCGAGTCCTACGCCGTCGAACCCGTGCCGTTTGGAGCCATCGTCCCATCTCCGGTCGAGGTCAATATCGCGCAGCCCGATGCCGTCCGTGGCGCGTTGCGCCGCGTGTTCAGCCGGGTCACCGGGCATGGAACCGATCTCACGCTTCTGATTCCCGATCCCGTGGTTCGCGTTTTTATTCTTCCCTTTGAGACCTTTCCGCGCCGCGCCGACGAAGCGCGCCCGCTGCTTCGCTGGCGGCTAAAGAAAAGCGTTCCGTTCGACGTCGAAGAAACAGTCGTCTCCTGGATGCGCCAGCACGGGCGCGACGGCAATCTCGAAATCGTGGCCGCTGTCGCTCGCGAGAGCATCGTCCACCAATACGAAGAGCTCGTTGCCTCTCTCAACGCGCATGCGGTCGTCGTTCTTGGCTCCACGCTTGCCACCTTGCCTCTGCTCGAAGAGCGCGGCGCCACGCTGCTGGTACGCATCAGCGGCCGCACTCTCACCACCGTCATCGTCCAGGGCGGAAATCTGGCCGTCTATCGCTCGGGAGAGATGCCGTCCGACGTGGGCGCCCTTGAGCCCCAGATAATTCTCGACGAAATATTCCCGGCGATTGCCTACTATCAGGATACTTGGGAAGTAATGGTCGATCGCGTAAGACTCTCGGGCTTCGGTCCGCGCGAAGAAATATTCAGGCAGGCCCTTTCGGACGAATTGAACATACCCGTTGGCCCTCTGGCCGCCTCCGACCAGGCTCTGTGGCTTCCTTCCACCGCCCGGGACCTGATGAGCGAAGATCTCGATTCCGTAGTCGGCTGGATGATGAACGGAGGTTCCTGAACGCTTCGACGCCAAAAATTTCCTATGGAACTGCGACTCAATCTTTCCACCAGTCCACGCGAAAATAAGCGGCCCTTCCTAGCAGGCGCCGGCCTGTTGGGATTGATTGCTTTGATCCTTCTGCTGGTCCTTTCGCACCAGGCCTACCAATCCTGGCGCTCCAATCGCGATGTCCGCCGGAATATCGCGGATCTCGAGCGCCAGATTCAAGCCAGCGAACAGAAGCAGAGCGCCCTGGAAGCCTACTTCAGGACGCCGCAGGCCGTGCAGGTTCTCGACCGCGCAGGCTTTTTGAATTCGCTCATCGACGAACGCAGCTTCCCATGGACGAAAGTCTTTGCCGACCTTGGAGAGACGCTTCCGGCGGGCGTGCGTGTGGTCAGCATCTCGCCGCGTCTCGATCACGGGCGCGCTCTGGTGAAGCTCACCGTCAGCGCGCTGTCAGACGATTCCAAGGTGAAGTTTTTGCAGACGCTCGAGCGATCCAAGGATTTCGGAGAAATTCAAGTGCAAGCCGAGCATCGTGAACAGAACTCGAATGAGATTTTGATAGATCTCACCGCCTGGTATGTGACGATATGACGCCCGGCCAAACGATGAGTCCCTGGAGAAAATACGTCACGGGTGTCGTAGCCCTGCTTTTTGTGGCCGATATTGCCCTCGCTTTCTTCGTCTGGCAGGGAGGGCGCGAAGGCCCTGAAAGCAAGCGCCGCCAGAGAGATCATCTTGCCCTGCAAGCCAAGCTCCTCAAGGCCGACGTCGAGCGCGGAGAGAAAATCAAGGCGTCGCTGCCCCAGGTCGGACAAGATTGCGACGGCTTCTACAAAGCGGATTTTCTGCCAGCTTCTGCTGGTTACTCCGCGATTCTCGCCGAGCTGACGGAGATCACGCACAAAGCAGGACTGAGGACCAGTGGCGTCACCTTCCAGCAAAAGGAATTGAAGGGGCACGGAGTCACCGAAATTTCGATGAAAACCACGGTGGAAGGCGACTACCCGGCCTTAATTCAGTTTATTCACGCGCTCGAACGCTCGAAAAATTTCTACCTGCTCGATAATCTCACCCTGGCTTCGGGTGGTTCGACGGCGGGCGTCAAACTAAATCTGGATTTGCGCACGTTTTTTAGGACGTGATGTGACGAAACAAAAGACGGAAATCTCGGTGCTCGTAGGACTCCTGGCCCTCGGCGCCCTCGTGTATTTTCTCAACCGCAGCCAGATCGGCGGAGGGGTACCGCAAGTGTCGGCCGACGCGAAGTTCGTTCCCCTTAGCGTACAGGAACCTCAGTTGCGCCTCGATCTGCTTGCAAAACTGCAGAAAGAAGAAAGCCTGAGCGCGCGCCGTAATATTTTCAATGCTACGCCTCCTCCTCCAGAACCGACCAAAGCCGAACTTGAGGCTTCCCAGCACAGGTACCCGACCGGTCCGCAACCGCCGCCCCCAGCTCCTCCCGTCCAAGTGCCGGGCGAGTTTTTCGGTTACGCGGTTCGACCGGCGCCATCCGGCACACGCTTTGGGTTTTTCAAGAATGGTGACGACGTCCTGGTCGTCGCTGAGGGCGACAAATTCTTCAGCAACTATCGCCTGATTCATATCGGCAACGATTCGGCCGAGGTGGAAGAGATCTCGAGTGGCCGGCATGCGCGTGTCGCCATGGTTCAACCTCCTGCGGGCGGCGCCGGCCTCGGACCAAGCGATCAGGCTAACCCATGATTAGTAAAGCTCGAGCCTCCGGCGAAAGTCCTCGCCATTCTGGCGAACGCGGTTACGCCATGCTCATGGCTCTTTCCCTGACCATGATGATTCTCATCGCCTCCACGGCGATGATTGCCAACCTTCGCATCGAGGGCAGGCGCCAGCGCGAAGACGAAGCCATCTGGCGCGGCACTCAGTACGCCCGGGCCATTCGCCTTTATTTCCACAAGACCGGGCACTATCCTCAAACTATCGAGGATCTTCAGAAGGGTCTTCCGCAGCTTCATTTCCTCCGCCAGGCTTACAAAGACCCGCTGAATAAATCCGATGGCTCCTGGCGGTTCATCTATGTGAATGCCGCGGGACAAATTATTGGCAGCACGAAATATACGTCTATGCAGCAGATGGCGCTCTACGATAGCGGCGCCCTGCAGAACGGCTTGCCGGGGCAAGCCCCGGGCTTGGTCGGCACACCGGTTTCGAGCCTCACCAATTCGAGTGGCTTCGGGGAGGTGAACGGAAACGCGTCAGCGAATTCTTCAAACTCCGGGCAAACTCCAAGTCTTGCGCCAACTGACCCGAACGCTCCGCCGCAGCCGTCCGGTCAAGCCCCTGGCCAGGCCCCCGATCCGTCTGGACAGAATCCTGCGGGCGGGCAGCCTCCCGCGCCAGCCCCCGGGCAGCCAAACTCTTTGGGACCCGGCACTCCAGGGCAGCCAGGTACCTTGAACGGGCAGAGTCCATTCGGTACGCTGAACGGCCAGGCGGGAAATCCCGCGGACTTGCAAAAACCGACAGGCCCGGTGGACGGTCCGGTTCTCGGCGGTTTCCTGACAGGTGTCGCCAGCAAGGTGGATGCGCCTTCGCAGAAGGTGTATCGCCACGGGAAGAAATATATTCAGTGGGAATTTGTCTGGAATCCGCTCGAAGAAGCGGCGGCGAACATGCAGCAGTCGCTGAATCCCCAAGGCCAACAACCGGGAATAGGCCAGCCAATTGGACAGGGTGGAATCGGCGGAATAGGTCCGACGAACAACCCATTCGGCCAGCCTACGACGGGAACGCCCCAACCACAACCTCAGCAACCATCACAACCGCAGCAGTGATTCCTTTAGAGATTGTCATTCTGAGCGAAGCTAGGAATCTCAGCTCTGCGGTATCACTTGCTACCGGCCGCCGGATCCTTGCATTTCAGCGGCTTCGCCACTCTTCGAACATAATTCTGCGTCTCGGGAAAGGGCGGAATTCCGCCATACCGCTGCACCATCTGCGGCCCAGCGTTGTAAGCGGCAAGCGCCAGCGATAGATCGCCGTGGTAGCGCGCGAGAAGATCCTTCATGTAGTGGGTTCCACCGTCAATATTCTGCGCAGGATCGAACACGTTTCTCACCGAGTATTGCGCGGCCGTCTGCGGCACTAGCTGCATTAGGCCGAAGGCGCTTCTGCGCGAAACCGCATTGGGGTTGAAGTTCGATTCCACCAGAATCATGCGATGAATCAGATTCTCATCCACACCGTGCTTCTCGGCCGAGGCTCGGATCAATTTCGCGTAAGGTCCATCCGGCAGTGGCGCAACGGTAGGCCGGGAAGGAAACACATCTTCGGGTTCGATGGAGGCGATTTCGCCGGCAGCGATTTCCACCGTGCCGCCTTCCACGGTAAGCCGCACCCGGTCGCCCGAAGTCTCATATCCGGTGATGTGCAGGCGCACGCCTGACCGTAATACCGCATAATCCGCTCGCGCCATCGGCGCAGCTCCGGCCAGCAACACGAACAAAATGATTCCGCGGTTCATTTTTCGAAGTGCAATCGCTCAGAGAGCATACTTTCGAATCGCTTCTGCCACGCCGTTTTCGTCATTGGTCAGCGTAACGGCCCAGCCCCGCGTTTTCAACTCTGGCACGGCATTGCCCATCACGATCGGTAAACCGGCAAACTCGAGCATCTCGCAATCGTTCCAATTGTCGCCCATCGCCATCAGTTCGTCGCGCGCAATTCCTCGCCGCTTGGTCCATTCCGCCAGCGCCGCGCCTTTCGAAACACCGCGCTTCAAAACATCCAGAATCGAAAGATCGCGGCTTTCGTATTCCGTCAACGCCAGCGTGTATTCGTTCGCAATCGGCAAATTCTCCAGAAGTTTCATGGCGGCGCGCAGGTTCTTGCAGTTGTCCGCGTAGCCCACCTGGATTGGATCGGTTCCGTTCAGGCAATCCGTCAGCGGCGAGACCAAGCCGATATATTCGCGGTTGCGGCGCAGGTAGCGTCCGCGCACGGGATGGTCCCAATCCGGGCGCTCCATCATTACCTGATTCTCGCGCGGCCGGTCGAAGACCACCGCCGCACCCGAGCGAAATTCTTCTGTCGCTTCAAGAACCTTGCGCGCCGTGGCTGCCGGAAGCAGGTGCCGCAAGTCGGTAACGCCGCTCTTGGACTTCGTCACCGCGCCGTTGTTCACGATGAAGTGCAGATCGCAGGGAAGGGAATCGGCAATCGGGCGCGCGAAATCATAACGGCGGCCCGTGACCAGGACGATCTCGATTCCGCGGCTCTGCGCTTCGGCAATCGTCCGTCCGTTTTCGTTGGAGACCTTCGCGTTGCTGTCAAGCAAGGTCCCGTCGAGGTCCATCGCAATCATTCGGATCGGCATCGCTCCTATTTTACATGGAGCGGCGTTCGCCGCGACGGCAACCGAAGCCCAACGTTCGATGGGAAAGGCGTAAATTTGGCGCGGGCCCCAGCGGCTACGGCTGAACAGCTCCGGCCTGGCGCGCGGATTCTTCGGTTTGGTCGAGCGCTTCTTGAATCCGCGCCGAGCGATTGTCAAGGCGCTGGATCAAATCGGTGGTCATGTTTCCGCCGAAGCCAGGCGTCGGACGCTGCAGGTTCGCCCCCAGCGCCGCCGCCTGCGCAGACATCCCGCTCAGTTCGTCCTGCGTGGCGCTGAGTTCATTTGTCAATTGGACTTGCTGCTCCGAAATCTGCGCTCCTTCCTGCGCCGGGCTCAAGGGCTTTTCAGCCGCCGCCAGAATCTCCGGCGCATCCCGTATCACCGCCGGAGGCATATCATTTTCCTGTGCGGTATTCTCGAGCGCCGCGAGCTGCTGTACGATCTCCGCGCGGCGTTGCGCGAGATTGAAAATCTGGTTGTCCGTCGTAATCCCTTGGCAGGGCGCGTTCAACTCCAAGCCGTTTCGCGTACCGGGCACCGTGTCCGTAGATCCGCTCGTGCGGAACGCGCGCAGCCGATTCTCCCGCGTTGCGAGGCTCGCCAGTTCGTCCTCGAGAGCAGCCACCTGCTTCGCGTACCAGACGGGATTTTTCTCCGGACTCAGCGGCTCGACAGCGACAACAGCGACGCTCCTCGTGCGAGGAGTCGCGGCAACTTGAGTTGACGCCGAAGAGGACGCCACGGACAATTTAGGCTTCGGCCACAGGTGGTCGATATCGTCGTTTGTGTATACCTTCTTTTCACGGTCGGGCGACGGCGCGGCATTTTTGCTTGCAGCGGAACTGGGCGCAGGTGATTTGTCGTCGCCGGATGCAAATGCAGGAACTGAGCTTCCAAAGAAGAGAACTAAGGCGAGAACTGCAGAAGCCGGGGAAATCGCACGCATCGGAATGCGCATGAATACCTCCATTTCCCCCAGCGCCGAAAGTATCGCATGACACTGTGCCGTTTGTATACTCTGTTGCAGGGAGAAACAGAGGCGAAGCGTTTCTGGCACGCGTCATACTCATCGCTGCGCGCATCCTGATTTGCAATGGAGAGCGCGAACAGGCAAAATGTCGATATGGCCGTCGAGCTTGCCAAAGGCGTCACGCTGGAGCTTCCGGGGGAGAACGAAAACTTCCTTAAGGATGAAGGCATCCTCTTCGCCTCGCTCGATAAGGTAGTGAACTGGGCGCGGCGCAGCTCGATCTGGCCGATGTCGTTTGGGCTGGCCTGTTGTGCGATCGAGATGATGTCGATGGCGGCCTCGCGCTACGATATCGCGCGATTCGGCGCCGAAGTTTTTCGCGGCTCGCCGCGCCAATCGGACTTGATGATCATCGCCGGGCGCGTCTCGCAGAAAATGGCGCCGGTAATCAAGCACCTCTACATGCAGATGCCGGAGCCGAAGTGGGCGATCTCGATGGGCGCATGCGCAACTTCCGGCGGCGTGTTCAATAATTACGCGGTGGTGCAAGGCGTGAATCAGGTGATCCCGATTGACGTGTATGTTCCAGGCTGTCCACCGCGGCCAGAAGCTCTGCTCTACGCAATCTTCCAGCTGCAGAAGAAAATCGATTCGACGCGCGGCAGCTTTTCGAGTTCCTTCAACTTCGCCAAGAGCCCCGGCGCTCCGATAACCAAGACCGAAGCCTTTTAAGCTCCGTTTACCGCCGATTAGGAATATGCATCTTTATGTAAACAGGTATGTTATCCAGCGCCCTAATCGCGGAACCGTGGATTAGAATTCGCGGCTTCTTCGCCCGTCCCTCCTCCCGCTTGGCCAGATCGGTGACATAGCCAGCTCCTACAGGTGAGAATTGCTCGCCTGCAAAACCACCTCATGTGAGCGCAAGACGCTGAATTTGGCTATCCGTAGAACCACGCATGCCCGCAAGAAGGTCGAATCCAAGATAGATGTATATGCATCCATACCCGGTATGCGCGACGCACCCCAACAAATATCTAATTTGCCGTGCCTGTGCGCGAATTTCCGGCGGACGGCTCGCGCGCTGACGCAGCTGTATGAGGAGGCATTACGGCCGCTCGGGCTGCGCGGCACTCAGTTCACGATTTTGCAGGCGCTGCAATTGGCGGGCGACGTTTCACAAGGCCGACTGAGCGACATTCTGGCGATCGATTCAACGACGCTGACGCGGACGCTGGCGATTATGAGCCGGCGCGGGTGGATTGCGAGGCGGCGCGGGGAGGATGGGCGCGAGTGGCGGCTATCGCTGTCACCAGCGGGGCGGAAAGAATTCGGGCGCGTGTCACCGAGTTGGGAGCGCGTGCAGGAGCGGTTGCGGGCGCAACTGGGAGACCAGCGCTGGAAAGAGCTGTTTCAACTGAACAATGAATTGACGGGTTTTTTGAAAGGCGAAATGTGATGAGCAACAAAGACTACGCAAGACTGGCAATCGTGATCATCGCCGTGTGGTTTGTATTTTCGCTTTGGGCTTCCGCTGCACACGTTTTCAAACAGAGCGCTGCGGCGCCTCCGATCGCGCTGGGGATATCTGTAGCGGTCCCGTTGCTTGCATTTTGGGTTTGGTTCAAAGCTTCGGCGGGATTTCGCGAGTGGGCATTGTCGCTTGATCCGCAGGCGCTGACGATCGTGCAGTCATGGCGGATCGCGGGGTTCGCGTTCGTGGCGCTGTATGTGTACGGGATTTTGCCCGGCATCTTTGCCAACCCCGCCGGATGGGGCGATATTTTCATCGGCTTGACGGCGCCGTGGGTGGCGCTGAAATTGACGGATCCTCGGCATAGAAGCGCGTTCATCGCATGGAACGTGCTGGGGATGCTGGACCTCGTGACGGCGGTTGCGCTGGGGGCGACATCGAGGCTGATCAATGCGGGCGGGCTGGCGGCGGATGCGATGACGGTGCTGCCGTTGAGCATTGTGCCGACGTTTCTGGTACCGCTCTTCTTCATCATGCATATCATCGTGATCGCGCGGGCGAGGCGTTGGCCAGAGGTTGAAGGCTCGCGAAATTGTCAACGAGTAGCGGCTTCGGCGTGAGGCTAGGCGAAAAATTAGGTCAGGTTTCGATAGGCTGTGTCGCACCCCGACGAAGAAGTCGGGATGCAGAAGGCGCACCTACGGCGCTCAGCGATTGTTTGGCGGGGCTAGCCCACGGCTTCCGCCGTGGGGCAGCGCTGTTTCGTGCCTACGGCACGGGATTCATTTCGATGCGAAGCACCTTACTCGGCGGATAGATCGCGCGAGGGAGGGCATCTTGGCGTCAGCGATTTTTGATAGACTTTCAGCACTTGTCTTTGCGCTTTTGGGAAACAAAAGAGGGCGGGGGCGCGTATCTATAATGTGCCACGTGAGGAGAGAATGATGCTGACGTTTTTGCTTTGGTGCCTGCTGTTCGTGGTCTGCTGGCCGCTGGCGCTATTGGCGCTGATTCTTTATCCCATTGTGTGGCTGATTTTGTTGCCGTTTCGGATTGTCGGAATCGCTGTCGGTGGAGTTTTTGAATTATTGCGCGCAATTATGTTCCTGCCGGCGCGAGTGTTGAGAGGGCCGAGGGCGGCGTGAGTGCCGGAGCTAGGCAAAAGCGAATTTCAAATTTCAAATAAGGCTTCGATTCACAGCAAGGGTGGCAGCGCAGGTCAACCCAGGGAACTTCAGGGGCTGAAGCCCATTCTTCTCGCCTAAGTTTATGTCGCCCCTAAAGGGGCGATCCACAAAGCTTTCGTAATATTCATCTGAAAAACCTGCCCGCAGCGGCTAAAGCCGCAATCCTCCATGTTCTTCGGCGGCACGGCTGAAGCCGGACCCTGACGGGCCAATCGCAAGAAAGCGGGCGCTGGCCGCAGGGGCGCGTTTTGGACAAGCAGCGCCGCTGCGCAGCGGGATCGCAAGACGAGGTAGCAATGCATGCCGGTCTGAAGACAGGCGCTACAGGCGTGTGAAAACAAAAGCAGATCCTCGACCTGCCTTTGGCGGGGTGGCTGCGGCTCGCGCCCCCTCGTTTCGAGGGCAAGAAAGAGCGCGAGCCTTCGTTCGGTATGAAGCGATGAGCCCGGAGTTAGTGGGCGTGGGCGCTGGCGGCGGCGTCGAAGTAGGTGCCGCGGTCGAGGTCAGCGATGAGGCCGACATGGGTTGGGCGCCAGCCGAGTTGTTGCTGAGTTTTCGCGTAGGACGCGGGGGAGTCGATGGCAACGAAGTGGGACATCCAGTCGAAATGCGCGGCTGCTTTTTCGAGCGATTTGCCGACGACCGGCAGATTCAGGTAGCGGCCGATGGCGGCGGCGATGTCGCGGAAGGGAATGCCTTCGTCGCCGACGGCGTGGTAGTGAGCGCCGGCAGATCCTTTTTCGAGCGCAAGGCGATACAGATGCGCGGCATCCAAGCGGTGGACGGCGGGCCAGCGATTCGATCCGTCACCGACGTAAGCGGAGACGCCCTTTTCACGCGCGATGCTAATCAAACGCGGAACGAGGCCGTTTGTCCCCGTTGCCATGTACCGAAGGCGGGAGGCGCAGGGCGGACACGTGGACGCCGCGTGCTGCGAGTGAATCGGTTGCCTCTTCGGATTTGCGCGGGAAATTGACGCCGGCCGGCTCGTCTTCCATGGCGAGCGCGCCTTTGCGCTGAACAAGCAGGGTTCCGGAAGTGACGATGAGCGGGCGGTGCGAGCCAGCGAGCGCGGCACCGAGTGTTTCGATGGCCTGCTGGTCTTTTGCGGCGGCCGGACCGTAATTGACGAAGTAGTGGATGAAGGCGGTGTGGATCACGCCATCCGCGGCAGATGCTCCGCTGCGCAAGCTCTCGAGATCTTCGAGTGAACCGCGATGTACTTCCGCTCCTGCTGCGACGAGAGATTTGGCGTTCGCGTCTGAGCGAGCGAGGCCGAGGATTTTGTGACCGGCACCGAGAAGTTCCTGGACGACGGCAGAGCCGACGAAACCGGTTGCTCCTGTGACGAAGACTTTCATAAATTTCTCCTTTGCTGATTATGTTAAACCCCGAATTAATGAGCCGGCTGAGCCGCGGGCTTGGCCTTTGCCGAGATGGAATTGAGCTGGGCGATGACATCGGGAGAGAGGTCGATAGCCGCAGCGCAGAGATTCTCCCGAAGATGGTTAAGCGACGAGGTGCCGGGAATCAGCAGAATATTGGGAGAGCGCTGGAGCAACCAGGCCAGGGCTATCTGCATAGGCGTGACTTGAAGAGCGGCGGCGACTTGATCGAGCACCGACGACTGCAGTGGCGTGAAGCCTCCCAAGGGGAAGAATGGAACGTAGGGGATGCTTTGCCGGGCGAGAGAATCGATGAAGGCATCATCCTGGCGATTGGCTACATTGTAGAAATTCTGGATGCAGACGATCTCGGTGATTTTTTGAGCCTGCGCGAGTTGCTGGGGAGTGACGTTGCTGAGGCCGATGTGACGAATCAAACCCTCGCGCTTCATGTCCACGAGCTCGCTGAGCGGCTCTACGATCGAGCCTTCCGAAGGCTCCAGCTTGCCGCCGACGCGCAGGTTGACGACTTCGAGATGATCGAGACCTAGATTGCGCAGATTGTCGTGAGCGCCGTCAATCAACTCCTGGCGTGAACGCGCGGGAATCCAGGATTTGTCGGCGCCGCGGCGCGCGCCGAGCTTGGTGACGATGACCAAGCCGGCTGGGTAGGGATGAAGAGCGCGTTTGATAATCTGGTTGGTGATGTGCGGGCCGTAGTAGTTGCTGGTATCGATGTGGTTCACACCAGAGGCGACCGCCTCGCGCAACACAGCGATTGCGGCGTCGACGTCCCGCGGAGGGCCGAAAATTTCAGGGCCGGAAAGTTGCATGGCGCCATAGCCCCAGGCGGTAGACGCGGGATGAGGTATTTGGAAATGGGGATGTGCCGCCAAGTTTGGTTTGGTTCGTGGTCATATTTTCTCCATGTGTGATTGGATTCAGCACCTACGGAATCGATATTGACGGCCAAAACGGAGATTGTCTCCGAATTCCTAGATTATTTGGCGACAGTCTCCGGTTGCAGCTATTTCTATGACGTGTAAGAAGCGGACAAAGCTGGGTTTAGCGAACAAACGGCCCAATCTGGCTGGGCGGAAGCCGCGCGCGGACGCGCAGCGAAACCGCGAGCGCATCCTGGACTGGCCAAGGAGGTATTCGCGCGCGCGGGCGCAAACGCCAGCTTGGATGACATTGCCACGCGGGCGGAAGTTGAAGCGGGAACGTTGTACCGGCATTTTCCGACCAGGGATGCGTTGCTGGAGGCGGTTTACAGGATTGAAGTGGAGAAGCTGGCGGCAGCGGAGAAGAAGTTCGCGGAAGCAATGGCACCGATCGAGGCGCTGCGGGCGTGGATGCTGCTGTTCGTGGATTACATAGCGACGAAGAAGATTATTGCGCCGGCGCTGAACGCGGCTGTGGGTGGCGAGTCGAAGGTGATTGAAGCTTCGCACGAGCCGATTCAAGGAGCGATGCGCAGTCTGGTGGAGCGCGCCGTCGAAAGAGGCGAGATGCGCAGCGATGTAAATGCGGTGGATCTGCTGAAGGCTCTGATCGGGGTCGCGTGCATGTCCGCCGCGCCTGACTGGCAGCAGAGCGCGAAAAGGCTTGTGGATATTTTGATCAGCGGATCGCGGCCAGCTCAGCAGCTCGTGAAGTAGTCGGCAGTGCGGTACGTGCGGAACCTGCAGAAACGGGGCGCCTTTGCTTGACACCGGCGAGGGTTGGGTATCAAATGGCGCCGCATTCAGGCCTGCTTTACACAAATACAACTAAACAGGAGATTCAATGAAGCGAATCACTTCGTGGTGCGTGTTGTTTTTGGTGGCGACGGCGACGTTGGCGCTGGCGCAGGGAGGAGCGGGAGAAAAAGCGGTGACCGATCTCGAGAAACAATGGTTGAAAGGACAGCAGACCAACAATGTGGCGCTGATTGAGCCGCTGCTTGCCGAGGGTTTTGTGAACACGGACTCTGAAGGCAAGTTTGAGGGCCGTGCAGAAATGATCGCGCAGGCCAAAGCGACCAAGTATACGAGCGTCGATTACGTGGACCTGAAGGTGAAGATCTTCGGCAGCACCGGGGTGGCGACTGGGACGTTTAAGGGCACGGGCACCGATTCATCGGGGAAGCCGTTGAACGCCAGCGAGCGATTCACTGATACCTGGACGAAGATGGCGAACGGGAAGTGGGAGTGCGTGGCGAGTCACCAATCACCGATCAAGTAGCAGGCATGTAAGAAACCGGCGCATGGCAATCGACCGCAATCCTATTGGTTGATGACGATGGCAGTGCCGTTGTCGAATTCGAGGAAGGTGCCTGCAGCGTTGTGTTCGCGGCGGACGTAGCCTATGCCGATGGCGGTGCCGGCGGCGGGCGAGAGAGCGGCGCTCGTGATGTAGCCTACCTCTGCTGCGTTGGCGCGCAGCTTCGTTCCCGCCGCCGGCGCGATTTGAGTTGAAAATTTGAGTTGCGTGCGGCGGCGGTTCACATGGCCGCGGCTGCGGACGCGTTCGACGATCTCCTGCCCGGTGTAGCATCCCTTCGAAAAGCTGATGTGCGTGCCTTCGACGGCGGCTTCGTGTGGAATTACCGTGTCGTTGAAATCCACGGGGAACCACGGGATGCCGGCTTCTAGGCGGAGCGCGTTGAGGGTTTGCATTCCGATGGGCGCGCCGTGTTGCGCGTGGACGGCGGTGTGCAGGTTCTGCCAGATCATTTCGAGTTTCTCGCGAGGTGCGATGATTTCCCCTCCTTGCGAGCCGAAGTGCGAGTGGCGGATGAGATGGCAGGGAACCGCGTCAATCGTGACGTCAGCGAGCGCCATTTCAGAGAAGCCTTCGATGGCGAGTCCGGTGGCTTGGGAAAAAATTGCGCCGGCTTTGGGGCCTTCGATGGCGACAGAGCCGAGCTGGGCGGTGGCGTCTTCGAGTGCGACGTCGTCCATGATGATGAATTTATCCAGGGTTTCGATGGTGCGCTCGCGCACGGAGGCGTGGATGAGGACGAGCAGCTTATCTTTCAGCGCGTAGACTTCGAGTTCGGCGAGGATGTGCCCTTGGGGATTGAGAAGCAGGGCAAGCGTGCCGGCTCCTTCGGGGAGTGATTTTATGTCATTCGTTACGATAGCGTTGAGGTAGCGGACGCGGTCGGGGCCGGAGAGGGTGATGGCGGCGTGCCAGTTGGTGTCAAAGAGGGCGACGGATTCGCGGGCAGCGCGGTATTCGGCGTTGAAGCCGGAGAAAACTTCGGGAAGGAGGCAGCCGGTAAACTCGGCGAGCTTGGCGCCTTTGGCGAGTTCGAGTTTGGCGAGCGGGGTTTCCATTTGAATTTCATAGTAACAGAAAGTAAAAAGAGAAACGCTTGGGCCCCGGAGACACAAGGGCACAGAGACAAGGAGGCAAGAGGCGGGGAGTGAACCGGCATAATTCATCATCGCAGGGCAAAAACCGGACGAGGCGAGCCTCGCCCTGAGGAAAGCGAGAGTGAGTTCTCGCACTCCCATACGGAGGCTAAAGGCTGGCGCTGGTATACTGCGGAAATTGTGGGCGAGAAATTGATTCATGAAGTGATTCCGGTGGGGATGTTGCAGTGCAACTGCTCGATTTTGGGCGATCCGGTGACGCGCGAAGCGATTGTGGTCGATCCGGGCGATGATGTTGAGCGGATTCTGGAGATTTTGCAGAGGCACCAGCTGAAGCTGCGGGCCATCGTGAGCACGCATACGCACATTGATCATGTGGGCGGGCTGGCGGAGTTGCATCGTGCGACTAGCGCGCCGGTGATGATTCATGAAGCGGACATGGAGTTGTACAAACATCTGGATATACAGGCGGGGTGGCTTGGTGTGCCAACGCCGGCGATGACGCGCATTGAGGATTTTGTGAAGGAGGGCGATGCGGTGCACTGGGGCGGGTTTGCGGCGCGGGTGCTGCATACGCCGGGGCATACGCCGGGGAGTATCAGTCTGGTGATTGAGCCGGGGGCGAGCGGCACGGCCATACGGGCGAGCGTTCGACGCGGCGAGCGTGAGCCAGAAGGCGCGCCCCATAAGAAAAATGTGAATGAACCGGGAATCGTGCTTGCGGGCGATACGCTATTTCAGCGAAGCATCGGCCGGACGGATTTGTGGGGCGGTTCCACTCCGCAGATTCTGAAATCGATTCGGGGGAAGTTGCTGGTGCTGCCGGAGGAGACGATTGTGTTTCCCGGGCACGGAGATACGACGACGATTGGCGAAGAGCGGGAGGAGAATCCGTTCTTGCGCGCGTGATTCACCTTCACGAACGTCCAAGCAGACCCGTGCCGCGCTGGACCAGGAATACGGCACTTATGACGAGCGCGGCGGCGATCGCTAGATTCAGAGTCACCTTTCCATCTCCCACCAGCCAGCCGAGAAGGACGGCGATGACAGGATTGATATAGGTGTGCGTGGCCACCAGCGTGGGGGAAAAATGCTCAAGGAGCCAGGCATAGGCGGTGAAGGTGATGATGGAGCCGAAGATGATCAAGTAGGCGAGCGAGATCCACGAGCGCGAGGTGACGGAAGCGAGCGAAAATCGGCGCGCCTCGCCCGCGACGGTGGCGACGATGAGAAGCATGAATGAGCCGGCCAGCGGGGCAAGTGCAGCGACCAAAAGCGGATTGCCTGAGAGTTTGGAGCGTCGCGAATAGACAACCCCGATCGACCAAGAAAGGGCACTGAGCAGGACGGCGATTGCTCCCGTGCGCATGCGCGGCCCGGCGGATTCGGCTTTGCTTAAGAGCAGAGCGACGCCAATCAGTCCGACGATCACCCCGCTCCCCAACCATGAGTTCATGCGCCATTTTCGATCGACGAGGTCGGCGAGCAAGAAAACGAGGATGGGTTCGGTGGCGATGAGCAGCGCAGATGCGCCAGAGGGCACCCAGACTTCCGCCCAGTGAATCAGTCCGTGTCCGCCGACGAAGAAGAAGAATCCAAGGATGATGCTTTCGCGCAACTGCTGGCGCGTGGGGCGCAACTTTTTTGCCGCGCAACAGAGCAACATGAAAGAGCCAGCCAGGAAATGCCGAATGCCGGCGGCGTAAAGGGGTGGAATCGTCTCGACGGCGTAGCGGATAGCGAGGAACGTGGAGCCCCAAATGAGCCAGGTGGCTCCGACAGCAAGGATCACGGTGATTGGATTTGGCGCCGCTTTCACGGCGAGGGCGCGGGCTGACGCCGTGAGTCCGAGCGTTCCGGATGCTGGATCGTCGAGGGTGACTTCGGCGGAATCGTTGTCTTGTGGCATTAGGACGCTTGGTGAATAGATAATCACGGTGGCTTACGCGATTCAACGCGATAGGTGATTTGTGGATCCGTGGGCGGCTGCCATATTGGACATCCGGGAGCCATATTGGCGAGCCGGTTCGTTGAAAATCGCGCGCCGCGAACGTATGCTAGAGTGCTGTGAAGATAGCGTTAGCGCAGTTCAATCCCACCGTAGGCGATTTCGCAGGTAATTCAGCCCGCATTGTTGAGTTGGCTTGTGAAGCGAAGAAACGCGGCGCCGATCTGGCCGTGTTTTCAGAGCTTTGCCTGTGCGGATACCCACCGCAGGATCTCGTGGAGCGGCCTGCGTTTGCCGAGCGCAACACGACGGAGTTGGTGCGGCTGGCGAAGGCGATTCCGATGCCGGCGGTGGCGGGCTACGTGGGCCGGGCGCAGGACGATACTGGAAAGCCCGTGGCGAATTCGGCGGCACTGATTGCGGACGGGAAAATACTTTTCGAGCAGCGCAAGATGCTGCTGCCGACCTACGACGTGTTTGACGAGTCGCGTTATTTTCAGCCGGCGCATTCGCAGCATATCTTTTCGCTGCGTGCCGAAAAGCTCGGCATCACGATTTGCGAGGATTGCTGGAACGACAAGAATTTCTGGGCGCAGCGGCTCTACGAGCGCGATCCTGTGGCGGAACTCGTCGCGCAGGGCAGCAACCTGATTCTGAATATTTCCGCGTCGCCTTACACGATCGACAAGCGGTCGCTACGGCACGACATGCTGCGCGCGATCGCGATGGAGCGGCGCGTGCCGGTGGTCTATGTGAACCAGGTGGGCGGCAACGACTCGCTGGTTTTCGACGGGTCGAGCATGGCTTTCATGCCGGATGGGCGCGTGGCGGCGCTGGCGAAATCGTTCGAAGAAGATCTGGTGCTGTTCGACACGGTGACGGGCGCGGGGGAGATTCGTCCTCAGCCGCTCGATGAATTAGCTGCGGCGTATCACGCCCTGGTGCTGGGGACGCGCGATTATGTGCACAAATGTGGGTTCAGCAAGGTGGTGGTGGGGTTGAGTGGGGGCGTGGATTCTGCACTAGTGGGGACCATCGCTGCGGATGCTCTGGGGCCGGACAACGTGCTGGGTGTGAGCATGCGGAGCCCGTATTCGTCTGAAGGGAGCATTCGCGATGCGGAGCTGCTGGCGAAAAATCTTGGCATCCATTACCGATCGATTCCGATCGAGGAACTTTTTGCAAGTTATCTCACGGCTCTAGCCCCGGTGTTCAAGGAGCTGCCTGTAGATTCGACGGAAGAAAATATTCAGGCGCGGATTCGTGGAAATTTGCTGATGGCGCTGTCGAATAAATCGGGCTCCATGGTGCTGAGTACCGGAAATAAGTCCGAGATGGCGGTGGGCTATTGCACGTTGTACGGCGACATGGCCGGGGGGCTTGCAGTAATTTCGGACGTGCCGAAGTCGATGGTTTGGGAGCTGGCAAAATTCATCAATCGTCAGCAGGAACGTATACCGGTGGCGACCATTACGAAGGCGCCATCGGCGGAATTGCGGCCGAATCAGACGGACCAGGACACGTTGCCCCCATATGACGTGCTCGACCGGATTTTGAAAGCCTACGTGGAAGACTTGCGCAGCCCGGAAGAAATCGCCGACCATTATGGATTCGATCTGCAGCTTGTGCGATCAGTGGCACGCCGTGTGGATCAGAATGAGTACAAGCGGAAACAGGCGCCGCCGGGGTTGAAGGTGACATCCAAGGCGTTCAGCGTGGGCAGGCGGTTTCCGCTGGCGCAGAAATTTGTGGACTGAGGGGCTGCGCGGATTTTGGATGCGCGAATCGTGCGTACGAGGATTCCGGAAAATTTGCGATGTGGCGAGTTCATGAGCGTCGATTTGCGTTTTCACTCAACGGAGAATTCATGCGAGCTTCTATGATGACTGCACCACGCCGCCGCTGGCCGGCGTCAGCCGTGTTGATGATTGCGATGAGTACGCCTTGTTTCGGGCAATCATCCGCGCAAAATGGCGCGCCGCCGAGCGGAACCGCTGGTGCAGGCAATGCGCCCGCCGCTTCGAGTGGTGCCGCCAATGAAGCAGCGATTCTGAAATCATCGGAAGCATTCGTGCGCACGCTGTTCGCCTGGGGGCCGGATTTTGTGATGAAACTTGGACCGCTTGCTCAGTCCGCGGCGCCCGATTTTTATCGCGTGCCGCTGCAGGTGACCTACAAAGGGCAAACGGAAGCGGGCGAAGTGTTCGTGAGCAAGGACGGGAAGACGCTGTTTCGCGGCGAGATGTTTGAGATCGGCACCGATCCTTTTGCTGGGACGCGAGCGAAATTGCGGTTGGAGGGCGATCCGGCGAAAGGGCCCGCCGATGCGCGCGTGACAGTGGTGGAATTCAGCGACTACCAATGCCCGCACTGCCGCCAGCTTTTTTCCGTGATGCAGGTCATTGAGCAAAAGTATCCGCAGGTGCGTGTGGTGCACAAGGATTTCCCGCTGGCGGCGATGCATCCCTGGGCGACGACGGCGGCGGTTGGGGGGCGCTGTGCGTTCGCGCAGAGTCCGGAGGGATTTTGGGCCGTGCATAACATGATTTTCGAGAATCAGGATGTGATTTCGAGCGAGAACGTGTACGAGAAGGTGGTCGATTTCGCGGTGCGCGCGGGTCTGGATAAAGAAGCGTTCAAGGTATGCCTGGCGCTGCCGGACGCGAAGGCTGCGATTCAGGCCGACGTGGACGAGGGGAAAGCGGTGCAGATCAGCAGCACGCCAACTGTGTTTGTGAATGGCCGGCCGGTGATTGGCGGGGACGAGAATACACTCGAGCAGTACATTCAGTTTGAACTGGGGCCGGGGGAGGCGAAGAAGCCGGCGGCGTCTGCGAAGCCAAGTGGCGTCACCGCGCCCAAGCCGAAGAAGTAGAGTGGCAACCAGCGGGCGTGACCGCAGGCGAAAGCCCATGAAAAGTTAGTGTCAGTCGCAACCATCCAAACGAAAAGATTCAGAAAACTTTGATTGCCAGATCGCGCGGACTTGTTCCCACCGGGATGAGTGTGATCAGGTTGGCGGTTTTGGGTCGGATTACGGCGAGGTCGTTCGAAGCGGTGTCAACTACGAGGAGTATGTCGCCGCCGGGAGTGAGACGGCTCGTGCGCGGGACAGAACCCACCGTTATAGGACGCAGCACCTGTCGCGTCGCGATTGCGACTGGAACGATGTGGCCCGCTGCGGAATCGGAAACGTAGAGAGTTTCAGTGTCAGCCTTCAGCGTCCCTGATGACGGGGACGATCCCAACATCAAGAAATCGCCGATTTCGTTCGTCTGGGTATTAAGGACGAGCAGGCCATGGGTGTCGCTGGCGGTGATGTAGAGTTCGCCGCCATCAGGCTTGAGAATCAAATCGCTGGGAGTGCCGCCGATGGCAACATTGGCGAGCAGCGATTTCTGGCGAAGATCGACGACGGAAATATCGTTAGAGGCGCCTGAGGTGATGAAGGCTTTCGAATTGTCGGGCAGGATTGCGATTTGCTCCGGTTGGCTGGCGACAGAAATTGTGCCGAGCGACGCAAGCGAGTTGGCGTCGAGGAGTGAGATTGTGAAGTCGTCGCGATTGGAGACGATGAGAAGTTTGCCGTCGGGCGTGACACGCGCAATCCACGGACGCCGGCCCGCACGTCCATGAGCTACGATAGCGCGTGAGGCGCAGTCGATGGCGACCACCGCGTTTGCGCCGGATGCGGCGACAAAGGCGCGCTTGCCGTCCGCCGAAAAATCTAGTGCGTACGGCTCAGAGCCAACCGGGATGTTCGCCACGATCTGATTCGATTTAACGTCAAGCACCCACGCGTAGCCACCCGCCGAGCTGAGTCCCCAGATTTCCTTCCGCGTTGGATGTTCGCGCACGCCGCTGGGCCCTAGCCCAACTGGTATCGTCGCAAATGGGGCGAGCTTGACGAGATCAATGACGGTCAGCGTGCCGTCCGCAGAATTGCCGACGTATGCGAAAAGATGCAGGTCCGGCCTTAGAAACGAGGGGCGAAGTTCGAGCGCCACTTCGCGAGTGGCAAATCCGGCGAGAATCACGAGGACAAAAATGAGGCGCCAGTTGAGGCGAAGTTTCATCGTGCGCGTTATGGTGCGATGCAGTTCAATTCAGCGTGCGATGCAGTACGGCGGCGATTTGGCGGCATTCTTCCATGAGAGCCGTGAATTCTTCGGGGATTATGGACTGCATGCCATCAGAAAGTGCGCGGTCAGGATCGTGATGGACTTCGACGAGCAGGCCATCGGCGCCGACGGCGACTGCTGCGCGTGACAGTGGAAGAACTTTGGCGCGTCGCCCCGTGCCGTGGCTCGGATCCACCACGATCGGCAGGTGGCTGCGGCGCTGCACCGCCGGAATCATGCTCAGGTCAAGCGTGTTGCGTGTATGGTCGGAGAAAGTGCGCACGCCTCGCTCGCAGAGAATCACGTTGTAGTTGCCTTCGGACATGATGTATTCGGCGGCCATCAGGAATTCGTCGAGGGTGGCGGACATGCCGCGCTTCAGGAGCACAGGCTTGCGCGAACGGCCGGCAACTTTCAACAGGGAAAAATTCTGCATGTTACGCGCGCCGATCTGGATCACATCCGCATACTTCACCACAAGGTCGAGCGATTCGTTGTCAATCGCTTCGGTGACGATGCCAAGGCCAAATTTGTCGCGCACTTCCGCGAGAATTTTCAGGCCCGGCTCGCCCATGCCCTGGAAGCTGTAGGGAGAAGTGCGCGGCTTGTAGGCTCCGCCACGAAACAGACGCGCTCCCGCCGCTTTCACGCGTTCCGCCACAGTGAAAGCTTGCTCGCGCGACTCGATGGCGCACGGCCCTGCTACCATTGCCACTGCCGCGCCGCCGAAGGTCACCTCACCGGACGGCGTCGGAATCCGCACCACGGTGTTTTCTTCTTTGATGTCGCGGCTGACCAGCTTGTATGGCTTGCTGACCGGAATGCACTCGCCGACGCCTGCCATGGACTCGAGCGAGCCGATGTCCACGGCTCCGGTATTGCCCGTGATGCCGATTGCGGTGCGCACAGCGCCGGGAATCGGATGAGCCTTAAATCCCAGCGATTCGATTCTCTCGCACACGGCGCGGATCTGCTCTTCGGTCGCATGGGATTGCATTACAACGAGCATTCAGAATCCCCCGAGATTTTTTCGCCGGCGGGCGCTCCGCTACGACGGCTGCTCCGGCGGTTGCAGTTGAGCCGATGAGTCTACTGCATTGGACGGCGACGCCGCAACGCGGCCCGTTTCATTTCACCGTCAGCCCGAGTAGTCGAGAAAGTTCGACGGCCTGTGCGGGAGTGACAATTGCGCCAGCAACATCCTCGGCGCGAACCGCGATGCCTTCGATATCGGCGCCGCGCAAATCAGCTTTGCGCAGATTCGCTCCCGTGAAGTCGGCCCGATTCAGCATGGCCCGTGTGAAGACCGCACCTTTCAAATCCACGGCGCGAAAATCGGCGTCTTGCAGTTGCGTGGATTGAAACTCGCAGGCGCGTAGCGCGCCGGAATTGAATTGCGCATAGCGAGCGTCGCAGTGCTCCACGAGCACGTCCTGCCATTTGCATTCAAAAGCCTTCATGCCGGTCAAGCGGCACTCCAGGAATTCCACGCGCCGCGCTTGGAAGCCGAGCAGCGCGGAGTTCGACAGGTCACATTTCACCAGACGGACATCGCGCAGTTGCAACGAACGGATTTCGCATTGCGCGAACGAGATGCGTTCCAGCACGGAACTTCGCAGCTTTAGCTCTTCGAGTTTGCGGCCGGAAAGATCGATTGCCTCAGCGCGCGAATCCTCGAGTAGCGAGCCGCCGAGAAGCGAATCGATGGACACATTACTGAGCGGTTCTGATTCACCCGGAAGATCGGGCAGGCTCCGCGTGGGGACAATTTCGCTGCGTTTCATTGCGTAAAAGAATAGCGCAGATTGCGACTCGGCGCAGGGCCCGCCACGCGGATTCGAAAGAGCTGTGCTTGGCGCCAGGTGGCAAATGATCGACGAAAAGCGGAGCGCACTCCGAAACGTCAAAACGTCACGCCGATTGACGAATCGGTGCCGGAACGTGTAGCTTCAACGTCAACTCGGTTACAAAACGGCAGGCAAAGGACTTAACATGACGAAATTTCTGTTCGGATTGGCGCTGATTTGCGTAACTGCACTACCCGCGCTCGGACAGGCAGCGCCTCCTTCGAAGCGCCTGCTTAAGCACGTCCCGGTGCAGACGGTGGCGGCGCGCCCGGAAGATGTATCCAGCATCGAAGCGATCGTGAAAGCCAGCTACGAGACGATCTCCGGCGGGGTCGGTGTACCGCGCCAGTGGGGGCGCGACGAATCGCTTTTTGATCCCAACGTGCGCTTCGTCTCCGTCGAGCGCAACCCGAAATCCGGCGAGATTGCGGCCACGATCACCACCCATCAGGAATTTGTGGACGACGCTGACGATTTCACCGTAAAGCAAGGCTTCACCGAACGTGAACTCGGACGCAAGATTGAGCGCTACGGAAATGTCGCCACGGTGCTGAGCAGCTACGAGGGCAAGAACGCATCCACCGGAAAAGTGGTGACGCGCGGCGTGAATATTTTTCAGCTTTACTTTGACGGCAAGCGCTGGTGGATCCTCTCGATGGTCTGGGACCAGGAAACCCCGGCGAATCCGATTCCGCCTGATCTGCTGCCAAAAAGCTAGATGGTGAAGCTCCCAAAACTAAACTTCGACCCACCGGAAACCTGGCGCTGGTGTTTGCTCTGTTTCCCGTCTTGTTTCATCCGCGGTGGCTGACGATCATTTCGCTTGCGGCATATACATTGTTGATGATTCTGCTACTTCAAAGGAAGTCGAACACAAAGTAGTCTCCGCGCTTCGTTTAGGCTCCGTTTGCGGAAGTTCCGCGAATCGGTTAAAATGCTCGATTAAGCAATCGCATAAACTGCGGCTGAGGCGGCAGTGGCACTTGCTTTCAATCACTCCTTGGCAAAAGAAGCCGCAACAAACAGCGTTGCTCACGTAAAGGCTTGCACCACAATCAGTTGGCGCAACCCGGGCACCCTGAGGGAATGGCGGAAGAACAGCGAATCACCTTAACTTTCGACGACGCCGACGAATACCGCCCGGAACCGCCTCCTGCACCCGAAATTCCCGCCTGGAAAGACGGCAGCATCCGCATCGGCATCCACACGTCCATCGCAGGAGACATCACCGGCTCTCTTGAAATCGCGCACGGTCTTGGCGCCAACGCCTTGCAGATTTTTTCTGCCAGCCCGCGGATGTGGGGCAAGGGTGGCGGATCGCGAATCGCCGAAGCCGATGCGGCGCGGTTCCGCGACCGGCGCAAGGAACTGTCCCTCGGCCCGCTCGTTATCCACGGGAACTACCTGATCAATCTGGCTTCACCGAACCCGGTGCTGCGCACTCGCTCCGTGCAGGCGTTTCACCAGGAAGCGGTGCGAGCTCTGGCTCTCGGCGCGGACTATCTCGTCATCCACCCGGGAAGCGGACGCGAAGGCGACCGCAACTCCGCCGTGAACGCAATCAGCCAAAGCCTGCGGCAGGCGCTGCGCGGTTTGAAGCTTGGCGACCTGAAAATTCTGCTCGAAAACACCGCGGGGCAGGGAACGTCGCTCTGCTGGCAGTTTGAAGAGATGAAAGCGATCCTGGAAGGCTGCCGCGATCTGGATATTGGCGTCTGCGTGGATACAGCGCATGTGTTTGCCGCGGGCCATGATATTCGCAGCGCAGAAGGTTTGGAATCGGCTTTGCGGCTGATCGATAGCACGGTGGGACTCGACCGGGTCTTCGTGTTGCACGTAAACGACTCGAAGGCCGCGCTCGGCTCGCGGGTGGACCGCCATGAGCACATCGGCAAGGGCAAAATCGGGATGGACGCCTTTGGCAGGATTCTGAATCACTCGCTGCTCGCGGGCCGCGCCTTTATTCTGGAGACGCCGATTGACGCGCCGGGTGATGACCGTCGAAATGTGGCCGTTCTGTGGAAGCTCGTCGGACGCGTGCTAAAGGCCACAGGCGTCACCGACGGTATGAAACCGAGAAGAAAGAAAATAAAGCGAGCGGGACAAAACGCAAGGAAACGCAGAGCTGCGGCAAAGAGGCATCGAAGTGCGAGAAGAAAGTAATCTGATTTTCGAAGCTGAGCACGCGAGGAAAGCGACCTTGGCAGAATACGATCCCCAGCCGATCGAATCCAAATGGCAGAAGATTTGGGACGAGCAGGGCGCGTTTAACGCCGTGGACGGCGATGCGTCGCGCAAGAAATTCTACATGCTCGAAATGCTGCCCTATCCCTCTGGCACTCTGCACATGGGCCACATGCGCAATTACACGATTGGCGACGCAGTGGCGCGTTACAAGCGGCTTTGCGGATTCAACGTGCTGCATCCGATGGGCTGGGACGCGTTCGGCCTGCCCGCCGAAAATGCGGCCATCAAGCATGGCATTCACCCGCGCGATTGGACGAACGGGAACATCGACGAATTTCGCCGCGCGCTGCGGCGGTTTGGGTTCAGTTACGACTGGCGGCGCGAAATTTCGAGTTGCGAGCCGGAATACTACCGGTGGAACCAGTGGTTTTTCCTGCGCATGCTGGAGAAGGGAATCGCATTCCGCAAGAAGAGCAAAGTGAACTGGTGCCCAGACTGCGCCACGGTCCTCGCCAATGAGCAGGTGATTGACGGCTACTGCTGGCGGCATGAAACCACGCTGGTCGAAGTCCGCGAACTCGAGCAGTGGTTCCTGCGCATCACGCAGTATTCCGACGAGCTTCTCGACGATATGAAGGAGCTCGAGGGCGGCTGGCCCGAGCGCGTTCTTTCGATGCAGCGCAACTGGATTGGAAAGTCGCGCGGCGCACGCGTGCGCTTCAAAGTGGCGCAGATGGAAGGTCTGGCGATCGAGGTCTTCACCACTCGCATTGACACGATCTACGGCGCCACAGCCCTCGTCCTGTCGGCAGGACATCCGGAGGCGCTGCGCCTTGTGGATGGCGTGCGCGGCCAGAGCGGAATGGAAGGGGACATCAAAGCGATGCGGCAGAAGAGCACCCGCGCCGAGGATGTGGCCACCGCCGAAAAGCAGGGATTCTTCACCGGACGATTCGCGGTGAATCCGTTTTCAAGCGAGAGCCTGCCGATCTGGATCGCGAACTTCGTCCTGGCGGATTATGGCACCGGCGCGCTAATGGCTGTTCCGGCGCATGACGAACGCGATTACGAATTCGCGGAGAAATACAATTTGCCGGTGAAGATCGTGGTGCAGCCGAAGGATGGCCCTCCGCTGCGTCTCGACCGGATGAATGCGCCGTTCACGGAATACGGGAGACTCGTCGACTCCGGGCCGTATTCCAGCCTCACCTCCGAGCAGGCGCAGGAAAAAATGGCGGCGGATGCGAAAGCCGGAGGCTTCGGCGAAGCGCAGACAACCAACCGCTTGAAGGATTGGGGAATTTCCCGGCAACGCTATTGGGGCACGCCGATTCCGGTGGTTTATTGCGAGAAAGACGGAATCGTTCCTGTTCCCGACGATCAGCTCCCGGTGAAGCTGCCGCTCGATATCAAGCTCACCGGCCAAGGGCAATCGCCGCTCGCGCTTTCGCCCGAGTTTGTGAACACCACGTGCCCGAAGTGCGGCGCTCCGGCGCGCCGAGAGACCGACACGATGGACACGTTCATGGACTCGTCGTGGTATTTCTATCGCTACACCGATCCAAACAACGACAAAGCGCCTTTTGACAAAGAAAAGGTTCGCTACTGGTTTCAGATCGACCAGTACGTGGGCGGAATCACCCACGCGATTCTCCACCTGCTCTATTCACGATTCTTCTGCAAGGTGATGCGCGACCTGGGCCTGGTGAATCACGACGAGCCGATCCAGCGCCTTTTCACTCAGGGCATGGTGCAGAAGGGCGGCGTCGCGATGTCAAAATCGCGCGGCAACGTGGTCGGCGCGATCGAGATGGCCGAGAAATACGGCTGCGACACGGGGCGGATGTACACGCTTTTTGCTGCGCCTCCGGAAAAAGATCTCGAATGGGACGAGCAGGGAATTGAGGGCTCCGCGCGGTTCCTCAAGAAGCTGTTCCGGCTCGTGGACCAGCACGCAGCACGATTGAAACCAGTCGAAGTAGATTTGATTTCGCAAACCGACTTGACCAACGCAACCGCCAAAGAAAAGACGCTCGTGCGCAAGATCCACCAGACGCTCAAGAGCGTGACAAACGACTTTGAGCATCGCTGGCATTTCAATAAATCCATCGCGCTGCTGATGGAGCTCGTGAACGAGCTGCAGAAGCAGGAGCCGCTGGACGTTGAGCTGAGCCCCGTAATTCTGAAGCGCATTCTCGATGTGCTTACCCTCATGCTTGCGCCTATGGCGCCGCACCTGGCTGAAGAGTTGTGGGAAATGCTCGGCAATGAGGGCGGCATTTCCAAAGCGAAATGGCCGCGCTACCGCGAGGATTTAACGCGAGAAGAGCGGATCGAAATTCCCATTCAGGTGAACGGGCGGCTGCGGGCGAAGATGCTCGTCGACGAAAGCTTGAGCGAAGATGAAACGAGACAGCGCGCGTTGACCGATCCACGGATCGCTCCGCTGCTCGCAGGCAAGCAAATTGTAAAGGTTGTGGTGGTGCCGAAGAAGCTGGTGAATATCGCCTTGCGCTGATCGAAAAGAGGCATGGCCAGAGCTGAGTAAATCGCGGTAGGAGCTGGTGCGAGGTGAAGCGCATGACTCCCGAAACAGGTGCGGCGCCGAAAGCGGCACAGGGCGTGGACTTGCCGGACGCGAAGGAAATTGCCAGCACGCGCCACGGAATCGTGGTGCTCGATTTCGGCGGGCAATACACGCAGCTGATTGCTCGCCGTGTCCGCGAGCAGCAAGTCTTTTCTGCAATTCTTCCGTGCACGGCTTCGCTCGAAGAAATTCGCGCGCTCGAACCGGTCGGCCTGGTGCTCTCGGGCGGCCCCAGTTCAGTCTATGACGCGGACGCGCCCCGCTGCGACGCGAAAGTATTGCAACTCGGCGTGCCCGTCCTCGGAATCTGTTACGGGATGCAATGGCTCGCACACACGCTCGGCGGGAAGGTAGTCCGAGCGCAGGCGCGCGAGTACGGCCCAGCGCACCTTGATATTGACGAGAAGCATGCCTCAACCCTGTTCGGCGGCTTGCCGGGCCGCTTGAAAATCTGGAACAGCCACGGCGATCACGTCGTCGGATTGCCGGAGGGTTTCCACATAACGGGCCGCACCGACAATGCGGTGGCGGCGATCGAAAACCGGGCGCGCAGATGCTATGGCGTCGAGTTTCATCCCGAAGTAAATCACACCGAATGCGGCCGCGATATTCTGCAGAATTTCGTATTCGAGATTTGCGGTGCCAAAAAGAACTGGAACCGCGCCGGTTTCATCGCAGCTACAGTCGAAGCGATTCGCAAACAAGCGGAAGGCGCGCGAGCCATCTGCGCCCTGAGCGGCGGAGTGGATTCAGCGGTGGCGGCCGCGCTCGTTCATCGCGCGATCGGCGATCGCCTCACCAATGTGTTCGTCAACAACGGCGTGCTGCGCCAGAACGAATACGAAGAAACACTCGAGCTGCTGCGTGACCGGCTTGGCTTGAACGTCATCGGAGTGGACGCCACCGATCGTTTCCTCGCGCAGTTGAAAGGTGTCAGCGACCCCGAGGAGAAGCGCAAACGGATCGGCCCCGAGTTTATCGCCATTTTTGCGGACGAAGCGCGCAAGCTCGCCGCCGCGTCATGTTCAACGCGCGTCAACGACGCGTTCCCGGTAAAATTTCTCGTTCAGGGAACGCTCTACCCCGACGTGATCGAATCTGTTTCGGTGAAGGGTCCGTCGCAAACGATCAAGACGCATCACAACGTGGGCGGTCTTCCAGCCGACATGCCCTTCTCGCTGATCGAGCCGTTGCGCGATTTGTTCAAAGATGAAGTCCGCCAGATCGGCCGGGAACTCGGCCTTCCCGAAGAGATTCTTGTGAAGCATCCATTCCCCGGGCCGGGACTGGCGGTGCGCGTATTAGGAGAGGTAACGCGCGAAAAACTTCAAACACTCCGGCCAGCCGACGCAATCGTCGTCGAAGAAATTCGCCGCGCAGGCCTCTACGAAAAAGTCTGGCAAGCCTTCGCAGTGCTGCTGCCGGTGCAAAGCGTAGGTGTAATGGGTGACGGGCGGACGTACGGCGGCACCATCGTCGTGCGTGTGGTGGAATCGCAGGATGCGATGACGGCCGACTGGGCCCGCCTGCCCCGCGAAGTGCTCGAGCGAATTTCGGCGCGAATCGTCAACGAAGTCGCGGGCGTAAACCGCGTCGTTTACGACATCAGCTCAAAGCCGCCCAGCACGATCGAGTGGGAATAGTCCAAGCACCAGGCAAACTACGAGACGAACGATCTGAGAGTAATCCAGGAGCCTCTTGTGCGTAGCAATCGCTGGAAAGCTTAGCGGTTTGCCATCTTCTGAGCCATGTACACCAGCAACCGGCGGTCGCCTTCATCGCAACGACCCATCAACCGGCGCAAACGGCCCAGCAAACGCGCATCTTTTCCCTTGCTACCCCAGACGATCTCGTCAGCGGATTTACGTTTCGGAAGATTCGGCAGCTCGGGCGGTTCTTCGCCGTCGTAGAACAACTGGTAGAGCGGTACCTCCATCGCTCGCGCCAGTTTTTCGAGCGTCTCGATGGCTGGTACCGTGTGGCCATTTTCCACGCGCGAAATGTAACAGCGGAGAAGTCCGGTGCGCTTCTCGATGTCACCCTGGGAAAGTTTTTTTGTTTCTCGAAGCAGGCGGATACGATCTCCAATTATCATGGTGGATATTGTTCCATGAAGTATTTTCTTGTTTCAAGACGAAAAGTTGGTTTTCGGCCATTCTGACCAGTAGTCAGCAAAATATTTTCGATGTAACCTGAATTCCATGCCTGACGTCCCAAAAGATGTGGCAGCCAGCGCCTCCACCGTCGCAATTCCTCTCGGACGCCGGACGAGGGCCGAAGAAGAGCAAAACCTCGTACGACTGGCCCAAAATGGAACAGAGTCCGCCTTCGACGAGCTCATCCGACGCCACCAGCAGCGCGTTCTCGCTCTGGTAGGCTCGATCTTGCGGCGGCGGGAGGATGTTGAGGATGTCGCCCAGCAGGTTTTCCTCAAGGTCTTCATCTCGCTCAAGCGCTTTGACCTGCGTTCGGCCTTCTCCACCTGGCTCTACAAGATCACGGTCAACGAGTGCTGGGACTACCTGCGCAAGAAGAAGGTCCGGCCCCTCGTTTACGAGGCCGATCTTTCCGAGGAGCAGGTCTCGCGGCTCGACGGCATCGTCTCGGCAGACCGGCCAGTATCGGGCGCCAGCGAGCAAGCGGAGGTAAGAGAAACGCTTGAGTGGATGCTTGATAAGTTGCCGGAACAGGATCAGCAACTACTAGTACTAAAAGAGATGGAAGGTTTCTCGGTGCAGGAATTGGCGGAAATCCTGGACCTCAATGTCAACACGGTAAAAGTTCGATTGTTTCGCGCGCGCTCCCGCTTGATGGATGTCTACCGTCGTCGCAACACTGCCGGTGCTAAATCGGGAAGCCACGCAGCGAGTGCTGAAAGGAAGAGTTGAAGAACATGGGTCACGAATATACAGGAAGCCACGAAAATCAAGGCGATTGCGAACTTCACACCTCGGCATGTCCGGAGTACGAAGCCCTCCTCGAGGATTCCGTCTCGGGCGAGATTGGCGGTGCCGATGCGCTGCGGCTATCGGAGCATTTGAAGACTTGCGCCGGCTGCCGCGAAGCTCGCGACCTGGTCGCGATCACTCCGCGCCTGTTGCATCTCGCGGAAGCCACCGCTGATCCTGGCCCCGGATTCTCGCGCGACGTGATGGCTCGCATTCGGAGCGATCGAGACGTTCGCGCCGAGCGCGGATTCTGGCAGCCGCTGGTTTCGCTGGGCTGGCGCTTCGCCGCCACCGCCACTTTGGCTCTGGCTGTTCTCGTCGCGTATGACACCACGTCTCACGTAGAGCAGCGCGCTCAGCATCAGACGCCCGCGCTGGAAGCGTCGTCTCGCATCCCGGATATGTTTTCTCCCGATCCGGCCCGCGTTCCTAGCAGCCGCGATGAAGTCCTGATAATGGTGGCGGAAGATGAACATGGAAAACACTAAAACGCGCCGCGAAGCGGCCTTCCTGGTGATTGTCGTATTCGCGTTGGGTGTTTTACTCGGCGCCCTCGGAACACATCTGTGGGGCGAAAAGGTCTGGGGCCATCAAACCACGCCAAGGACGCGCGACGCCATTATTGCCAAGCTCACCCACGAAGTGGACCTCACCCAGGAACAGCAGAAACAGGTCACGGTAATTGTTGACGACACGCGCGCCCAGTGGAAAGCGTTGTATGCTCCCGTTGATGCTCAAAAAGAACAAATCCGCCAGCAGAGCCGCGAAAAGCTTCGCGCCCTCATGACGCCGGAACAAAAGCCAAAACTAGAAGAGTTCTTCCGCAAACTCGACGAACAGCGCAAGGCCGAAGAGGCCAATCGCTAGCTTTGGGTTTCCGCCTTTGAGTAGCATAGGCTTCAGCATGCGCAGCCAGTTGCAAGATCCCATTTTGTTGCAATAGCAAGGAAACGACGATGCGGCGTTGTTTTAATGTATTTCGGGGAAGCCACACGGATTGTGCGCTTTAATGCTTGCAGAGAAGGCTGAGCGCTAGAACGGAATATCCTCGTCCGAAATCTCCGGTCCCGCGCCGCCGCCCATCTCATCCGGCAACCCGCCGCCCTCTGAATCCGGATCAAATGCGCGTCCACCCGGCGCGCCCGACGCACCTGCTCCCGCCGCCGCGCCTTCCGCCCGGCTTGTCAGCATCCGCATCACATTCGCCACGATTTCCGTGGTCGTCCGTTTCTGCCCGTCGCGCTTGTCTTCCCACTGGCGCGTCTGAATCCGCCCCTCGATATAAACCAGCATCCCTTTCTTCAAATACTGCTGTGTAATCTCCGCGAGCTTCCCCCACAGCACGATGCGGTGCCACTCCGTGCGCTTTTGCCGCTCGCCCGACCGGTCCTTAAACGTCTCATCAGTGGCCAAAGTGAAATTCGCCACTGCCTGCCCGCCCGACGTAAACCGCGTTTCCGGATCGCGTCCCAGCCGCCCCACCAATATTGCCTTGTTCACTGACATGCGTTTTTTGACCACCTATCTCAAGAAGTGTGTAACCGCGAGTATAGCCGAACTTCATCGGCTTAACCGGAAAAACTGCGCATCCGCCGTTGTCGGCGCGCCACCCGGAAACGTAGCTCAGGTTCCTCCCGATCGCCCTCCGATCGGGGGCTCTTGCCTAAGGAGGGAGAAGATGAAATCGTGCAGTACCTTCACGCGAGCAGCCGAAGCCGTCGCGACTCTGTTGCTCGCCTGGCCGGCGGCAGCAGCCTTTGTGATATCGTCTCTCAGCCATTGCTGTACACATAGGAGGCATAACGTCATCATGAAGAAATCGCTGGTGCTGCTGGCTCTCGGATTTTGCATTGCCGCGGCGTCGTTCGCCCGACAGGTCGCGAAGAACGATTTCGACGGCAAGACGTGGTGGGACTACGTGAAAGTCCTCGCCGACGACAACATGGAAGGCCGCGAAACCGGCAGCCCTGGACTGAAGCGCGCTGAGGCCTACGTCGTCGAGCAGCTTAAGGCCGATGGCGTCGAACCCGCCGGCAACGATGGCTACTATCAACCCATAAAATTCGAGGTGCGCCAGATTGTCGAAAAGGATTCCAGCATCGCGCTCATTCGCGACGGAAAAGCCGAGCCTCTCGCGCTGGGCGACGACGCGATCTTCAGCACGCGCGTCGATCTGGCCCCCCAGGTCGAGGCGCCGCTGGTTTTCGTCGGCTACGGACTCTTGATTCCAGAGAAGAACTACGACGATCTGGCGAGCCTCGATCTGAAAGGCAAGGTCGCGGTGATTTTCAGCGGCTCGCCGGCGGAAATGCCCGGGGCGCTGGCCTCCCACTATCAATCCGCGGGCGAACGCGCGAAAGCGCTGCGCAAGGCGGGCGCAATCGGCATCGTCACCCTGCCGAATCCCGCCTCGATGGATATTCCCTGGTCGCGAATCGCGCTGAATCGCGCGCATCCGAGCATGGAACTGACCGATCCCATCCTGAATGAAACCGAAGGCATAAAGCTCGTAGTTACCATCAATCCAGCGAGCGCGGAAAAATTGTTCGCCGGTTCCGGCCACACCTTCGCCGAAATCGCCGAGCTCGGTAAAGACCGCAAGCCGCTGCCGCGCTTTCCACTGGCCGTTTCGATTAGAGCCGTTACGAAAGTGGACAAGACCGAAGTTGAATCCGCCAACGTCATCGGCAAACTACCGGGCAGCGATCCTGAGCTAAAAAACGAGTACGTGGTTCTCTCCGCGCACATCGATCACCTGGGAATCGGCGAGCCTATCAACGGCCACAAGATTTACAACGGCGCCATGGACAATGGTTCCGGCTCCGCGCTCCTGCTCGACGTGGCGCGATCCTTAAAACAGGATCCCGCCGCGCACAAGCGCTCGATTCTTTTCGTCTTTGTGTGCGGCGAAGAGAAAGGCCTGCTCGGCTCGAAATATTTCGCCGCGCATTCCACGGTCCCGGCGAAATCGGTCGTCGCCGACATCAATACGGACATGTTCCTTCCGCTGATTCCGCTGAAAGTGCTCACTGTCTATGGCCTGCAGGAATCCGATCTCGGCGACATCGTTCGCGAAGTGGCCGAAGCACAGGGAGTGAGAGTGCAGCCCGACCCGGAGCCGCTGCGCAATTCGTTCATCCGCAGCGATCAATACAGCTTCATCCGACACGGGATTCCGGCGCTGGCGATGAAAGTGGGATATGAACAGGGCTCGCCCTATGCGAAGCTCTATAAAGACTGGCTCACTCAGCGCTATCACGCACCGTCGGATGACACGAATCAACCCGTCGATTTGCAGTCAGCGGCGGCATTCGAACAAATCGTACGCACCCTCACCCTTGCGGTCGCCAATCGCACCGAGCGCCCGCAATGGAAATCGGATAGCTTCTTCCGTCGTTACGCGCAATCCGACTAGCCAGGCGCAAAGCAGCCCGCGTTTATTTTTGAGGCGATGTTCGAGGCGATGTGCCGGACGATGTTCCTGGAGATGTACTGGGATTCGATCTTGCCGGCGCTTCTTCGGGCGCCGACCAGAACGGATACGCGCCTGTTCCGATATAGCGGAAGCTTCCGTCCACGTACACGTAGTTGACATACATCGAGAAGCGCCCGCGCTTCAGCTTCGGCGCCGGACTAAACTCACACACAAAGTGTTCGACCGCAATTTCCGCGATCGGGACGGTCGCGCCTGCGCGCGGCTGCATGTGAAACGTTGGATCGGGGTGGGGAATTGTGCAGCGAACATGGAATCTCGTTCCCGGCGGCACTGCGGCCATGGACCTCAACAGCGCCTGCTCGTATCCACTCAACTCGGATGCGTAATCCTTATTGAGTTGTGGCGCTTCATCCTGCAGGAAATGTTTCGCAAACCAGTCCGCAGAACTCGGCAACGCGAAGATCGCAAGTGCCGCGTGGAATTCCGCAGGCTTCCCGGCGGCGAACGCATCCAGGAATGGTTGGTACTGGCTTTCGAGTCCCCTGGCGTCATGGCTGAAAACCGCACTGTCAGTATTTTCAGTGAGCGAACTGATGTGCGGAAGGGAACTGAGACGCGCAGAGTAATTTGGCACAGCGGATAAAGCTGCAATCGCAAGCAGCAAGAGCGCCAAGGCGAAACTTCCGGCGCGCACAGCTCGCGTGCCGAAAAGCTTCATCGTCTTACCTGGTTGTTGCGGGAACGCCCAACTCGCGGAGCCGCGCCTGCGCCTGGCGCGCTTCATCGGAGCCCGGATATTTGCGCACCACTTCGTGCAGGTCGCGAATGCCCGCCTGCTTATTGCCCAGCTTGATTTCCGCCTGCGCTTTCTTCAGCTGGGAAGCGGCTACCTTGAAGCTGCGCGGATATTGAGTGATTACCTTCGTGTACTCGCCGATCGCTACTTTGTAATTCCCCTGCGCATAATCAATTTCGCCGAGATAGAACTGCGCGTTGGAAGCCAGATCGTTCGAAGGGAAATTTGTCATGTAGTCGGAGAATTCCTGGCGCGCGAGATCATATTTCCCGCCGGTGAAATCGCGCAGCGCATTCTGGTAGAGCGTGTCCGCCGAAATCGGCGGTGGCGCGCCTCCGCCCGCGCTATCTTCTCCCGTTGCCCCTTGTGTTCCCGGCGTCACGCTGGCGGAAGAAGGAGAAAGCGATGCGCCTCCTGAAACCTTTCCGTCGATACTTTGCAGCAAGCCCTGAATGTCGTTCATCTGTTGCGACAGTTTCCCGACGCGCGCCTGAATGTCCTGCACGTTGTCGGAAAGCCCCTGGGTCTGCGTCGTCATGGTGTCGATGCGCGCGCCGGTGTTGGCCTGCACCTCCTGCACGGTTTTCTCGACGAGCGACATTTTCCCGCTCAGCTGGTTCACCGAATCCATCGATTGTTGGATCAGCGTGCGCAGCGTGGCGTTGTTAGCGTCCACGGCGCTGCGCAAGCTTTGCTGCGCCTGCGTCAGCTGGTCGACTGATTGCTGCAGCTGAATCATCTCCTTCGACACCGCGCCCACCGGCGTAGGCGCCAGCGCAGAGCCGCATAGCGCCCCCAGAAACAGCAAGCCAAGCCCAAGCACAATCCATCGTGTGCGCATCAGAATTCTCCTTCGAGGTAGCAGGAAGCGGCCGCCTTCATTGTACGTATGCTCTTCCGCATCCCACACAACTGCGTTGATATTTGCTATCGCCCAATTCGATATCTCTAGCGGACACCTGGACTTCTACTTCGCCATCACGAAATGCCCGCGGCGATTCTGCTGCCAGCATTCCTCTGCGCTTTCCGTGCAGAACGGCCGCTCTTTGCCCCAGCTTACCGTGTCGATCCGGTCGGCTGAAATGCCCAGCGAGACGAGATAGTTCTTCGAAGCCTGCGCGCGGCGCTGCCCGAGGCCCAGGTTGTATTCCGTCGAACCGCGCTCGTCGCAGTGGCCCTCGATCGTAATGTGCACCGTCGAATAGGAGCGCAGAAATTCCGCGTCTTTGGTCAGTGCATCGCGCGCGTCCGGGCGAATATCGGCCTTATTGAAGTCGAAGAAAGCATCGCGCACATTCTGCTCGAAGAGTTCACTGATTCCGGCAGGCGTGCCGCTCGATGGCGCCACAACCGCCGCGCCGCCGGTCACAGTCACGCGTGCTGTTGCCGTCGCGGTGCCGCCCGGGCCATTCGCCGTGGCCACGTATGTGGTGGATTCCGTTGGCGTCACAGGAGTTGTCCCTTCCACCGCCACTCGGCCCACGCTCGGGTCAATGCTCACGTCTGTCGCGTTCGTGGATGACCACGTCAGATTCACGCTGGCGCCCGGATTCACCGTAGTGGGCGATGCGTTCAAGGTTATCGTCGGCTGCGCGGTGGGCGCCGGGATCGTCTGGGCCGGCGGTACCGAAGCGACATGCTTTTTGCAACCGCCGATGAACACGACAACTCCGGCCAGGGACAACGATAGAAGCATCGCTGCATTCCGAAAATTACCGCTCTGCATAGCAAAGCCTCCTTAAGAGTTCGTGCATGGGCTCAGTCAATTGCAACGTGAGAGCCAGTTCAAAAGTTCGTAATCAATCAGTTAATCAACCGATCCGTTGCCGCCGCAGTCATCGAGACGACCAGCTCGGCGATTCGTTCAGTCCTTCATATGTTAACTGTCGTGGCCTGCTGCCGTCTGCCAGCATCGACCAAATCTCCCGTTTGCCGGTGCGCGTGGATTCAAACACGAGATGCCGCCCGTCGGGCGCCCAGCTGGGACGCTCGTTGCGCCCTTCATCGCGGGTGAGTTCCACGAGCTGGCGGCTCACGATGTCCATCACATAAACATCGAAATTGCCGCTCGGCCGCCGCCAACTAAATGCAAGCAATTGTCCATTCGGTGACCAGGAAGGATCGACGACGTAACCCATATCCGGCATGTCCAGGCGCTGCACGTTCGTGCCGTCGGAATTGGCCAAGTAGAGAACCGGATCGCCGGCGCGGTCACTGACGAAAACAATCTGCTTGCCCGTCTTAGGATTCCAGACTGGCGATGTGCTTACGCCTGCCGCGAACGTCAGCCGCTGCAGATGGCTGCCATCGGAGTCGCAGACGTAGATTTCCGGTTCGCCGTTCTGGCTGGACATGAAAGCGAGTTGCGCGCCGTCGGGCGACCAGGCAGGCGAGCTGTTCGTTCCGCGAAAACGCGGAAAGGAAATCATGCGGTCTGAAGCGGTGGAAAAAAGGCAAATTTGCGGCGAGGTGATGCCGCGGTAGGGAACGAAGCAGGTGAATGCGATGCGCGTCGCATCCGGCGACCATCGAGGCGTGAGCGTGATTGATTTCAGGTGCGTCAGTTGGTGCTGATTCGCGCCGTCATAATCCATCGCCCAAACTTCTTTGTTGCCGCTCTTGTTGCTTACGAAGGCGATTTGAGTTTGCGACACGCCCGGAAGGCCGCCGCTCAGCCGGCCGATGATATCGTCGGCGAACTGATGCGCGAGCCGCCGCGCATCGGCGTCACTGGACGCTCCACGGTAGATTTTCTGCAGGGCGATCGGCGCGGTGGGATTGTGGACGTCGGAAAGAAATCCGGCAGCAAGCAGATTCGATCCTTCGAGCGAAAGGTTTCCGTAGGCAAGCATGTTTGCGTTCGCCGGAGCGTTGGCCCAGTCCGCCGCGTTCAGTTCGTTTTGCTGGCTCGGGATTTTCAGCGGGTAAAAGCTGGCGCTGACAAGCTCGAGTACACCCGAATATTCCAGATCATTCCAAAGGACGTCGTGGAACGTTTTTTCCAGGGCTGGCGAAGTGGCGCCGCGAACGGCGAAGTCGGGAGCAGCGACGCGAACTTTCGAAACGCCCAGGCCCGTGCCAGTCTTGAACCAGTCTTGCGCAGGGGCGGGTTTCGCACCCAAAAGAACGATTCCCGCAGCAATCGAGGTTAGGATTACAAATTTTCGCATCATCTCTCTGATATTGATTTCTCTGCTTTTCATTTGTGCCTTCATCTTGGTTTTGCAGCCTTTAATAACTTTATTCTACCGGTGGAAATCGAACCAAAATTCAACGCTCACTTTCGATCCGTTGTAGCCCGGAGGCAAACGGTCAAGTGGGCTTGATTCTTTTATTGCGCGCACTTCGGACATGTCCACCGACTGGTTGCCGCTCGACTTTGTGACCTGAATATTGGTGATCGTCCCGTCACGCAGAATATCGAATGTCGCAATTACTCGCGGCGCAGAGGCTATTCTGGGGTCGATGGTGGACTGCAGCCAATTCCCGCTGATGCGCCGCTGCACTGCTTCCACGTACCAGGAGAACCGGCTCCCAAAATTTCCGCCACCCGCGTCGCCTACCGCCATGCCGCCCTGTGTGGACGTCCCGGCTCCCATGGCGAACGATGTATAGGGGACCGTAGGGGTTCCGCCACCTCCGTAGGGAACTGCGTTCTCGGGCGGCTTCGTGGGATTCTCGAGCAGTTTCGATTTGCGCGAATTATATTTTGGCTGGGGTTTTTCAAGTTTGAATTTTGGCAGCGCGACCGTATCCGGAGGCGGCGGCTCCTTCAGTTCCGGCGGCGGCTCGGCTTTATAGAGTCCCTTCGATTCGTCCACAACGCGATTTGGAGTTTCCATTTCCGGCCGGGGCATCGGAATTCCCGGCACATTGCCGACCAGCCCCACCGTGATCGCTCCGCCTGCTCCGCCCCACAAATCGCCGGTATGAGAATGAATGCCAGAGTAGATCAGAAAGCCCGCGAGTGTCGCGTGCATCAGCACGGAGAGCCACAGCGGTCCTTGCAGATTATCGGCTGGGTTATTGATTGCGATGTCCGAAGCGAGAGCTGACATTTCAATGTGTTTGATTGAGCGGCTGCGTCACGACGCTTACGTTTTGAATCCCCGACTGCCGTAGCGCGTCGACCACAGTGGCCCAGCTGCCGAAAGGCACCGTTTCGTCGCAGCGAATGTATACCGCCTGATGCGCGGGGTCCTTCGTGCGTGATTGGCCGATCACGGCCTGTCCGAGATCATGGATGTTTACGGGTTTGTCGTTCAAATAGACGCGTTGCGCGCGGTCGATGGTCACCACCTGGCGCACTTCGGTGAGCTCTTTCACGGTTTTGGTCTTGGGGACGTCCACTTCGATCCCCGACTGCAGGATCGGCGCCGTGATCATGAAAATGATCAGCAGCACCAGCACGACGTCGATGAACGGCACCATATTGATGTCTGCAAGTGTGGTGTCCGTTCCGCGCTGTGTCTGTGGCATGCGTGTCGTCGAGGCTTTTCTAGTTAATTCGTCGCTCTAATTGGGACTGTAAATCGTCTCGATTTTGCTGACAAACTCCGATGCAAAATTATCCATCCGCGCAGCTACACCGCGAATGCTCGAAAGGTAGTGGTTGTAAGCAATCACAGCGGGAATTGCCGCGAAAAGGCCCGCCGCTGTCGTAATCAGCGCTTCGGCAATTCCGGGCGCTACTGCGCGCAGGCTCGCCGTTCCGGCATCGCCGAGGCCGGCAAACGCGTCCATCACGCCCCAGACCGTGCCGAATAATCCGATGAAGGGCGAGACGGAGCCGGTGGTCGCGAGCCAGGACATTCCTTTTTCCAGCCGCCGCACTTCTTCCGCTGCGGCGAGATGCATTTCGACGCCAACGGCGCTTGGATTCTTCAGCTTGCTGGGACTTCCCGCGCCGGGATTTGGATTCCCTGAACGGGGATTGCCGCTGTTCACCTGGGCTTCGAGTTCGCGATAGCCGGCTTGATAGACGCTGGCGAGAGGAGTGCCGCCGGCGCTCGCTCGCAGTGTGCTAGGCGAGGGGAGGCCGCCTCCGGCGCGAAATATCTGCAGGAAGCGCGAAGTCTGCGAATCGATGCGCGAGAATTGCCCGGATTTTTTGAAAATAATTGCCCAGGAGTAGACGGAAAGAATCAGCAGGATACAAAGAACGATGCGAGCCACCCAACCCGTCTGCTCAATCAGAGTATCGAGTCGGCTGGCAAGAACGAGCGACGCCAGGCAGGAAATCGTATTCCCCCAGAAAAAAGTATTTCCTCCAACTACGAATCAACCGTAGCACACGCATCCGGGAGTTTCAAACAAATCAGCCAGATGCAAGGAATTAGTGGGCTGCCTCTCACGACACAGGGTGGTTCCGGTACCTGTACTCGCGCTTCATCGGAGGCGATCGCAGATTGGCCAGGTTTTTCGAGTGAAGAAGCGAGCTATGCTAAAATCCGAATTTCGCCATGTCGAAGCCATTTGACATCGAGATCGCATCGCTAACGGAGGCGACCGATCCGCGGTGCGCGCCAGCGCCAAGTCCGCGCTCCGATGGCCGGAACGATCCTGGCGCCAGATCCTTCTACATTGAGACGTTCGGCTGCCAGATGAACGTGCACGACTCGGAGAAAGTGGCCGGCGTGCTGCTCGAACGCGGTTACCGGCCGGTGGAAGCCGCGGCGGACGCAGATTTTCTGCTCTACAACACGTGCAGCATCCGCGAAAAAGCCGCGCAAAGAGTCTTCCAACGGCTCAACGATTTCAAATTCGCGGCGAAAGCAAACCAGAAAATAATCGGCGTGCTGGGCTGCGTGGCGCAGCAGGAAGGCGAAGAAATTTTCGAGCGCGCGCCGTGGGTGAGCCTGGTGTGCGGCTCGGCGAGCTATCGCAATCTGCCGAATCTCATCGAGCAGGTGGAATCCGGCGGACGCCGTGTAACAGGCCTAGATCTCGACACGGACGAAACTTTCGAAACCGAAATCACGCGCCGCGATAATCCCTTCCGCGCCTATCTCACGATCATCGAGGGCTGCGACTATTCCTGTTCCTACTGCGTGGTGCCGCATACGCGCGGTCCCGAGCGCAGCCGCGCGAGCGATTCGATTCTGGCGGAAGTGCGCTGCTTGGCCGACGCGGGCTACACGGAAATCCAACTCCTTGGCCAGACGGTGAATTCCTACCGTGATGTGTCACCGCGCAAGTGGAAGTTCGTCGAACTGATACTGGCTGTCGCCGAAGTCGAAGGAATTCGCCGCGTGCGCTTCACCACCTCGCATCCCAGTGATTTCACGCGCGAAATTGTGGACGCCATTGACGCGACGCCTGTGCTCTGCGACCACATCCACCTTCCCGTGCAGTCCGGTTCCACACGCCTGTTGCGCGAGATGCGCCGCACCTACACGCGCGAACAATACCTCGAGAAAATCAACTGGATTCACGGAGCGCGCAGGGAGTTCAGCCTGACCACCGACGTGATCGTCGGCTTCCCGGGCGAGACCGAAGCAGACTTCGAGGAGACGCTGACGCTGCTCGATGCCATACAAAGCGACGGCGTCTTCGCGTTCAAGTACTCGCCGCGCCCCAATACGCCGTCGCTCGCGATGCCCGACGCGATTCATGAGGAAGAAAAGAGCCGACGACTCGCCATCCTGCAAGAGCGCCAGCGCCAGATTCAAATCGCGCGCAACGAAAAGCTCGTGGGCGCCCGCTATGAAGTGCTCGTTGACACGCATCACAGGGCCCGCAACCAATGGGCCGGAAGAACCACTAGCAACCGCGTCGTAAATTTTTCTACATCGCGCGAGAATCTTCTGGGACAATACGTTCAGGTGCAGATTACGCGCAGCGCACCGAATAGCCTGATTGGCGAGGAAGTGCGAGATTAGGCGCGCGACGGAGAAGTTGTATCGCGGGACAGCAGTGAGTTAGAAACCGGGCACCGGGAGGCCGGCATGGAACTCGAATGCAAAATTCGCGGATTGATGATGGACCCGGTAACGAACATGCCCGTGGTGGTGCTGAAAGAAACCGCCGGCAGCGGAGTGCTTCCGATCTGGGTAGGCGTGTATGAAGCGAATGCCATCGCGCTCGAAATCGAAAAAGTACAAACGCCACGTCCGATGACGCACGACCTTCTTAAGAATGTTCTCACCGGTCTCAACGTCCACGTGCAGAAAGTGGTGGTCTCCGACCTGAAGGACGACACGTTCTACGCGCTGATCTGGATGGAACGCGACGGGCAGCTGATGTCCATGGATTCGCGGCCGAGCGACGCGCTGGCTCTCGCGCTGCGCCTGGATTGCCCGATTTTCGTCGAGGATGAAGTGCTGAAAAATTCGCGCACCGCCAGCGCCATCTCCGAAAAGAGCTCCAACGAAGAGCTTCGCAAGTGGCTCGAAAATCTGAACGACGAGGATTTGGGCCGCTACAAGATGTAAGTTTGGCTTGTCGCGCCCGCCCGAAGGCTCTTTCCCGCGGTTTCACCGTCCACTACAATTCGCGCACCCCATTTTTCCGGAGTGTGATCTATGAAGAGACTGCGATCATCTGCCTCTGTCCTTGCGATATTTCTGGCGGCGATGCTCGTGTTGCCGGTGCCGGCCCTTTTATCCGCGCAAAAATCCTCTAAGACTCCGGACAAAACAAAGACCATCTACGTCGCCGATTTCGAGCTCGACGCGCAGAATGTCACGCCCGACGAAGGTCCCGGCGGCCGCAGCGGCGTGCTGCACGGCAACGGCCCTCTTCGGCGTGCCACCGGCCACGGCACTGGCGATCCGGCGCAGCAGGCGCAACACATCGTGAATCTCATGTCCGACAGCCTCGTCAGCGATTTTCAGAAAGCCGGTTACATTGCACAACGCGTCGCTCCGGGATCGGAATCCATTGGCGCAGGATATCTGGTGAAGGGAGTGTTCACGGAAGTAGACCAGGGTAATCGCGTGCGCCGCGCCGTGATCGGCTTCGGTGCCGGCCAAGTGAACATGCAGCTTTACGTCAACGTTTCTGACGCAGCGCACCCTCAGGAAAATCTCTACACTCTCGACAAGGACGACACCAGTGGCGAGAAGCCCGGCGCGGTGATCACGATGAATCCGATCGCGGCCGGCGCGAAATTCGTGATGGAGAAGAATGCGTCCGACAAAGTCGTGAAGAAAACCGCCAAGGAGATCAGCGACGAAGTGATCAAGAAGATTAGTGCGGGGGTGGCAGCAGGGAAGTAGCGGTTCATTTGCCTCGAGGCGCCAGGCTAGACCGTCTAAGGGATCTCCACCGCGCGCGCAACTCCCAGCGGCTTCGACATCTTTATGAAATGGCACGGCCGGCTCGGCTCCGCGTCGGCGGCGAATGGCTCCGTGCCTGTTTCGAGGTATCCAAGCCGCCGGTAAAAAGATGGCAGTTCGGTTCGCAGATTGACGATCCGCAAATCCATAAACTCGCAGCCGGCAGCCCGGGCGTGGGACTCTGCTTCCTGTACCATCTTTCGTCCGAGGCCCTGACCTTGCCGCGAAGGGTCTAGCCCAGCAGCCCGAAATAGGCCCGCTGCCCGCGCACCTCCACGTACACGCACGCGATCAATGCTTCGTTAACTTCAGCCAGTAAATACTTCCCGGTGCGGAGCATTTCGCGAACCTTGCTGAGGTCGATTCGGTCGCGATCAATAAAGAAACGCTCCACGTTGAATGCGGTGTTCACCAGAGCGGAGATAGCTTCCGCGTCGGCCTCCGTCGCCAGTCGCGTCTTGAGTTCGGTCATGGGCGGCTCAGTTATTGGACGCGAACATTCTACCAGTGGATCAGCCGTGCCTCTGACGTGCGGATAATCAACGGAAATCGCATTTTTCGCTTGCAGTGAGCGGGTTAGAATCGGTAGAGTTAGCCAACTTGTGGTGTAGCTCGGGTGCCGTGCCATATATGGCCCCTGGGTTGCTACAGGTGGAGCGAGGGGCACGGCTTGACCTGCGTCCTTTCAGTCGCAAACCAAAAAGGCGGCGTCGGTAAGACTACAACTTCCATCAATCTAGCTGCCGCTATCGCTCTCAAGAAAAAGAAGACGCTTCTAATCGATCTCGACCCGCAATCCAACGCCACCATCGCGTTTTTCGACCCGGCCGACATTCAGACCACTATGTACGACATTTTCGCGGAGCATTCCGCGGAGATGTCCAAGATCATTCGCCCGACGAAGGACCCGTTCCTGTTCGTCGCACCGGCACGATTGGCCTTGGCACGCCTGGAACAGCAGCTGGCCGGTGCTTTCGACGCGCCCTTCAAACTGAAAGACGCCCTCGCGCCGGTGCTCAAAGACTTCGACTTTATCGTGATGGACACGCCGCCCGCTCTCGGCATCCTCACTGTCAATGCGCTCGTCGCATCCACGCACCTTCTCGTGCCGATTCAAGCCGCCTATTTCGCAATCGAAGGTACGGACGACCTGCTCGAGACCTATGCCCGCATCCGCGCGCGTCCCAACCCGGATTTGAAAGTTCTTGGCGTGGTGATCACGCTTTTCGACAAGCGCACCAATATCTCGCGCGACACGCACGAGCAGATTCGCGCCACGTTCGGCGATGCGCTGTTCAAGACGCGCATCAGCAAGAACGTGCGCCTGGAAGAAAGCCCCGCTTACAAAGAAACTGTATTTACCTACGCGCCGAAGTCTTCGGGCGCCGATGACTACAAGAAACTGGCCCAGGAGGTATTACAACGTGTCCAAGAGGATCGGGTTACCCGTCACTCTCAAGATGCGGCATGACGCGCACTATGTTGAAACTCTGACGAGTTTCAGCGGCGCGTCCATCGGCCGCATGATCCGGATCGATAAGATTCGTCCAAATCCCGATCAGCCCCGCAAATTTATCGGCGATATTCGCGAACTTTCCGATTCGATCCGTCAGAAGGGCGTGTTGGAGCCGCTTCTGGTGCGCTACATCCCGCGCGAAGATACCTACTACATTATTTCAGGTGAGCGCCGCTATCATGCCTCGAAAGCTGCTGGCCTGCATGAACTTCCCTGCATTGAGAAGATTGCCGACGACGCCGAAACGCTCGAGCTCGCGCTTATCGAGAACCTCCAGCGCAAGGATCTTACGCCATTCGAAGAAGCCGACGGCTTGCAGCGCCTCGCCGACCAGTTTGACTACACGCACGACGATATCGCCAAGAAAATCGGGCGGGCCCGCTCATCCGTCACCGAAACCATGTCGTTGCGCGTGATTCCGGAATCAGTTCGCCGCGAATGCGTCGAGAACGGCATCGTTTCGAAATCACTGCTTCTCCAGGTTTCGCGCCAGCCCAACGAGAAAAAGATGACCGAGATGGTTCATCGCATCTCGCAGGGCGGCCTGACGCGTGATGAAGCCCGCAAATCCCGCAAGGACGAAACTGGCGCTGCGCCGCGCCCGCAGCCTTTCATCTACAATTACGAGGCCGAGGACGGCTCATTCACCATGCGCTTGCAATTTCGCAAGAGCCATGTGAGCCAGGACGAACTCGCCGCCGCAGTCCGCGCCGTGCTCCGCCGCCTCGAGTCGGGCTCAACGCGCTCCTCCACCGCCGTAGCGTGATCGAAGGCTTTGAAAATCTTTTGCTGTTGAATTGGCGCGCCCCGTGATTGCGAACACGTCGGAGGTCGCGAAGCGCGCCCGCCGCCGCGTTGCTCTTCGCCTCCTCCCTTACCTCGCGCTCCTTTACATCATCGCCTTCCTCGACCGCACCAATATCTCCACCGCCGCCCTACAGATGCCGCGGGAGCTCGGCTTCGACGACCGCGTCCTCGGCCTCGGCTCCGGGATTTTCTTTGCTGGTTACTTCCTGCTGGAAATTCCCGGCGCCGTCATCGTCGAGAAATGGGGCGCGCGCCGCTGGCTCTCTCGCATTATGGTCACGTGGGGAATCGTCAGTATCTGTACGGCATTCATCCACACCGCGCCTCAATTTTATTCTTTGAGATTTTTGCTGGGCCTCGCGGAAGCTGGATTTTTTCCCGGAGTGCTGGTCTACCTCACCCACTGGTTCGTTCACGCAGACCGCTCAAAATCTGTCGCCGCGTTCCTGGGCGCGATTCCGCTTTCGTTCATCATCGGCTCGCCGATATCGGGCTGGCTGCTTGGGGTGCACTGGTACGGAGTGGGTGGCTGGCGCTGGTTGTTTATTCTCGAAGGCCTGCCGGCGGTGGTCTTCGGCGTCGTTACCTGGTTTTATCTTACGGACTGGCCCTGCAATGCAGCCTGGCTTGCTGAGGATGAGAGGGAATGGTTATCCACCCGTCTCGCCGAAGAGAACGCAGCCAGAAAGTCCGTTCGCTCCTACACGGCGTGGCAAGCCGTTCGCGACCCGCGCGTTCTGCTGCTTACATTCGCGTATTTTCTCCACGCGGCGATTGCTTATAGCTTCGTATTCTGGCTTCCTACGATCTTGAAGCGGCTGACGAATCTGCCCGATTTTCGCGTCACAGTTGTCGTTTCACTGATTTATGTGGCAAGCCTGATCGCGATGCAGGCCAACGGATGGCATTCCGATCATGTGCGCGAGCACCGCTGGCACACCGCGATTCCCTCGCTCCTCTGCGGCGCGTGGCTGCTCTTGATCCTCGCAGTTCAACCCGGCACCTGGCCTACCGTACTGCTTCTGGGCATCGCGAACGGTTGTCTCCTCGCTTTCGTCACCAGCTTTTGGGCCATTCCATCCGCATTTCTCGGCGAGTCAGCCGGTGCAGCCAGCACGGGCCTGATTAATTGCATCGCCCTGACGGGCGGCTTCGCCGGTCCCTACCTCACCGGCCACCTCACCGCGCGCACTCATTCCTTCCACGCATCTTTTATTTGGATGATGCTTGCGGCGCTCATGGCGGGTATTGCGGTCCTCGTGGTACACACCCGCCCCCTCGCATCATCCACACACTGAACCGTCGCTTTCGCAGAATTGCAGTCAAATCTTTGGTTTCGTGGCCTGCGTCTCCTATACTGGCACCCAGGGCGCGCATGCAATCCGAAACTCAACTCCTTCTCATTAGCAGCTCGTTCATCCCGAGTGGCGCGGCCTACCTCGACTACTGCTCCGCCGATGTGCTGAATTTCTTTCGCACCGTCACCCGAATCCTCTTCATCCCGTACGCCCTGAAAGATCGCGACGCCTACGCCGCGAAAATCGCCGCCCACTTCGAAGGCTCGGGACTCCTCATCGAATCACTCCACGCCGCGCCCGACCCGCGCGCCGCGATCGAAAACGCCGAAGCATTTTACGTAGGCGGCGGCAATACCTTCCGCCTGCTCGATTCGCTCTACGCTCTCGGCGTTCTGCACGCCCTCCGCAATCGCGTTCGCGCCGGCGCGCCTTACCTAGGCGTGAGCGCTGGGACAAATCTGGCCTGCCCGACAATCAAAACGACAAACGATATGCCCATCGTTTTTCCGGCAAGCCTGGACGCGCTCAGCCTCATTCCATTTCAAATCAATCCGCATTTCGTCGACGCCGACCCCGCCGCACCTCCGGCGCACGAAACTCGCGAAGAACGTATCCGCGAATTTCACGAAGAAAACTCCGCGCCCGTTCTCGGCCTTCGCGAGGGCGCGTGGCTCGAAGTGGCAGGCAGGTCCGTCACGCTCCGCGGCGCGGCCGGCGCAAGACTCTTTCAACGCAACGCGGCCACCATCGATTGTGCCACCAACCAATCTCTCGATTCTCTCCTCGGGTGAGTACCTAATGGACCTCACGCCCAAACAAGCCGCCGTCCTCCAGCGTATCCTTTCCCTCGGCTTTGAATTAATCGCCTTCCCGGTCTATCCAAATCACGTCGGCATTCGAAGAGGGAACTGCGCCGTCCTGCTCGCTCCGTTTGTCCGCGATACTTTTCAAGTTTTCGCCGAGCCTGCCTACCTCGTGGACGGAAACCTCAGCGCGCGGATCACCCTGGACGGCCACGATTACTTCATCTGGAAGAAACAAAAGCTCGAAGCCACCGCCGCTCGACGAGCCGAGCTGGCCTCGTTCACCGCCGATCTTTCCGACGCTCTCTTGCCTGTCGAATAGACGGTTATTTTGGAAAGCTATGAAAGATTCTTTGCGAAATTTCGAAGAGAAATAATACGTTTGAAGGTTCCAGTACTTTACCCTAGTAATTCACCTACGGTCGCTATGAGGAAATCCCTTATATCTAAATCAGCGAATGCCCGATTGTGCCAAAGTGACCCCTATTGTATCCAATCACGCGCAACTCCGGTACCCCATCGTTGCGCATCACAGCTCAACCAACTGCACCTTCTAACCGGAGGTATTAGTGAAAATTAGGCTCTTGGTTTTCGCGATGCTCGCGTTGTGCTGGGGCGCTTTCTCGCACCACACCTCCGCTCAGACCATCAGCTGCACTTCGCAGGATGGCGGCCGGCAATTCTGCCCGGCCGATACGCGCGGTGGCGTCACGACCCAGATTCCCTGCCCGTTCCGACAAGAAAGACTGGAATAACCGGATTAGTTCCATCCGCATCAATTAAAAAACGATATCGCCCAGCCCGCTAAAAGGTGTATGAAGGTTAAGAGGAGGCTCCCATGGCAGACCGCTTCGAGCAACTGAAGTTGAAGTATCAGTCCGTACTGAATTTCATTCAATCCAATGGCATCCAACTTCAAAACGTGAACATGGAAGGCGACAAACTCTTTATCCGCGCCACCGCACCTTCCGCCGACCTGAAGAACCGCGTCTGGGACCAGATCAAGCTCGTCGATCCCAATTTCTCCGATCTCACCGCAGACATCCAAGCCCCAGCGGCAGCCGCGGCCGCAGCAGCGGGCGGCGCCTCTTCCACGACGGCGGCGCGAACCTACACCGTTCAAGCCGGTGACAGCCTTTCCAAAATCAGCAAGCAGTTTTACGGCGACGCAAGCAAATACATGAAGATCTTTGAAGCCAACAAGGACAAGCTCGCGGATCCCGACAAAATTAAACCCGGCCAGGAGCTTGTAATTCCGCAGTAACACGCATCGCGAACTGTAATAACACACGCGGCCCTAAATAAGTGGTATCGATAGTTTCAGCACAAGGAGAAACCAGCTATGACGTGGACAGATCAAATCGGAAACCTCTTGAAGCAATACACCTCCGGCGGCGCCGCAGCAGCGCCGGCTCCGGATGTGCACGCCCATTTCGACCAGGTGGCGGCAGCCGCTCCGGCAAGCGCATTGGCGGAAGGCCTCTCCGCCGCTTTCAAGTCTGACCAAACGCCCGCGTTCGGACAGATGCTCTCCACGATGTTCAATAGTTCGAGTGGCGAGCAGAAAGCGGGCATCATCAATCAGATTCTCTCTTCTGTGCCGCCCGGTACGCTCACATCGCTCCTTTCGGGTGCGGGGCTCGGCGGCATTCTTGGCGGAGCGGGTGGCGGCACGCCGCAATTTACGCCGGAGCAAGCTCAGAAAATCTCGCCCGAAGTCGTCCAGCAGATGGCCACCGCGGCGCACACCGCCGATCCTTCGATCGTCGATAGCGTCAGCAATTTCTACGCTCAACACAGCACGCTGATCAAGACTCTGGGCGGCACCGCGCTCACCATTGCTCTCGCGAAAGTCGCCGAGAAGCAGCGGCAGGCATAAGTTTGCAGCAAGCGCCGGAAGTGTGCCGGTCCGAAGGCTGGCGGGCCGGCGCACCTCTGGTGTGTTATTTTCCTATTTTGCTTGGGGAGAACCGCGCGTGAAACACACCCGCACAAATTTCGTTGCGCTCACCTCCGTCTTTCTCTGCGCCTTGCTTTCAGTGGCTGGCTGTTCGAAGAAAACTCAGGAAAAGGCACAACAAACACTCGACGACGCCAAAGCCACAGCGTCCAGTGCCGCCCAGGACGCGAAGCAACAAGCCTCCGATGTCGCCGATCAGGCCAAGCAAAAAGCCTCCAACGCCTCCGATTCCGCCAGTGCGGCTGCGCAGAAGGCCGGCGAGAAGGCCCAACAATCCGCGAGTGATGCAGCGTCCCAGGCCATGGAAGCCGCTAAGGAAAAAGCGAAGAAGGCGGCCGCCGACGCAAAAGCAGCCACGGACCAGGCGATGGAGGCCGCGAAGAAAAAGGCGCAAAAGGCCGCAGCCGACGCCAAGCAAGCAGCCAGTGACGCCGACGCGAAAGTGCAGAACAAACCAGCTTCGCAGTAGGCTGGCGCGAGCGTCGCCATCGCAGCAGCGAATCCTCGAAGCTCGGAATTAATTTGGGTTTGACGATTTCAGCGCAACCGGCCCCGGTAACCCGTTCATCTATCTCGGAATTCCCAAAACGCCGAGACTAAATTCGGCGGTCAAATCCAGGAGAACGCCAATGCTCACCCTGATCTGGGAACTCGTCATCGGCCTCGTAGTCGGCGCAGTCGCAAAATTCCTCATGCCGGGCAAAGATCCCGGCGGCATCTGGATCACCATGATCATCGGCATCGCCGGTTCGATCCTTGCCACCTACATCGGCCAAGCCATCGGCTGGTACCAGGCAGGTCAGGGTGCGGGCTTCATCATGTCAGTTGTGGGCGCCATCGTCCTGCTGCTAGTCTATCGCGTCATCAAGGGCGCAGCAGCCAAGGCCTAGCGCCGCGACCAGCACGTTTCGTGATCCCTGGCTCCCGCGCGCAGTGGTTCTTCGGTAGGGCACGGCATGCCGTGTCCGGCGAACGAACTTGACACAATTGTACCCGCCGCCACTAATTCTCTTTTGCTCAGTCGCCCGCCCTTAATGTAAATCGTGACCGCAACTCTAGCTAACCCAAGCAACTAATATTCGTCTGAATGCGCCAGAGGGCACAAAGCCGATGCGCCAACTCAGAAGGCGCTCAGCCCGCCGAATCGCAACAATACCCGTATGCCTGCTCCTCCTTGCATGTGCAGCCCGAGCCACTCAGCAGCAACCACACGACACCACAGCCATGAACGCACGCGGCGCCCAGGTAATGGGCTTCGACCAAACCAAAACCGCCCATCACTTCACCCTCGCAAAAACGGGAGGAGTCATCCAAGTCCAAGCCAACGATCCCTCCGATGCGGCCAGCCGCGACCACATCCGCATGCACTTCGAGAACATCTCCAAAGCATTCGCCCAAGGCGATTTCACCGATCCCCACGAAGTCCACGCCGAAACCCCGCCAGGCGTCCCCGAAATGAAAGCCCTCAAAGCCAAAATCACCTACCAATACGAATCCACCCCAACCGGCGCAAAGCTCACAATCACCACCCAAGACCCCAAAGCCCTAAAAGCCATCCACGCCTACCTCCGCTACCAAATCCGCGAACACAAAACCGGCGACCCCCTCGACCCGCAATGAAAATTCAGTAGCGTAGGCTTCAGCCTGCGCCCCAATACCCACCACCACATATTCGTGATCCTTGGCTCCGCCCGCTCGCATTCTTCGCAGTAGGGGTACGGCATGCCGTGTCCGGCGCACGAACTTGGCACACTCACCCCATCATCACCGTCTTGGTAGCAAAGGAATGCCTGCTTCCCCTGAGGCACGAAGGGCATCCTGCCAGCTCTTTTGATTCGGCCGCAAGAATGCGACACCAACCGCCTGTTGCAATCCAACTTTTCCGCGTGCTACCGTCATCCAATATGCTAGGAGCGGAAGGCGAACTCGATAGCAGCTCCCAAGTCGCGACCACGGCAACGAAAGGAGTCGCAAAGAAAGGGGCGTGTCAGTGGAACTACAGCGCTTGGCCGTCTGGCTGGCCAGCGACACCCGGGCATGGCTGCCTCAGCAATCCTCTCCAATTTCTAGTCGAGACTCCGCGATTAGAATTCAAGCTAAGTCCTAAAAGAATCAGCAAACTAAAAATTTCTAATCGAGACTATATGACGGTTTTTGAGTCCGGAAATTGGGCCGCTTCGGATGTTCGCCGTATTTTACGGGTGAACTCTTGGAGGAAGACCACCTGCTCCTCGCAATTTCTAATCGCAACATTCGCCATTTCAGAAATTGGGTCAACCCGAAGCAAACAAACGAGTAAGCAAATTTCTAATCGCAACAAAATTGCCGTTTCGGCGTTTTCTCCGCAACGCGCCGCCGCTCCGATCAGAGGTTAGCTGATGCCGCCTGAAGCCTATGACGTCATCTGCATCGGCGCCGGACCCACCGGCCTCGCCTGCGCCATCGAAGCCAAGCGCGCCGGCCTGCGCCCGCTTGTCATCGACAAGGGCAGCCTCTGCAATTCGCTCTACCACTATCCCGTCAACATGACTTTCTTCACTACGCCGGAGCGCATGGAAATCGGCGACCTGCCTATGACCATCGCGGCAGGGAAGCCGACACGCGCCGAAGCGCTCGCCTACTACCGCCGCGCCGTCGAACGCTACGGGATCGCGACGCGCCTCTACGAAACCGTCGACCAGATTAGCGGCCACGACGGCGCATTCATCGTAGACACGCACGATGAATCCGGCGCGAAGCATGAATTTCATGGCAAGAAAATAATCATCGCCACGGGCTACTACGACCGGCCCAACCAGCTTGGCATTCCGGGCGAGAACTTGCCGCACGTCTCGCACTATTTCACTGACGCGCATCCCTACTGGAAGCAGAACGTCGTCGTCATCGGCGGAAAAAATTCCGCGGCGGAAGCGGCGCTCGATCTCTTTCGCGGCGGCGCGCACGTCACTCTGATTCATCGCGATGCGACTCTGGGCAAAAGCCTGAAATACTGGGTGAAGCCCGACATCGAAAATCGCATTCGCGCCGGCGAAATCGCGGCACTGTTCAACGCCAAAGTGTCGCGCATCGAGCCCGGTAAGGCGTGGGTGCAAACGAATTCGCACGAGCAGGCCTTGCCCGCCGTGCAGGTGTTTGCGATGACGGGTTACCATCCCGACTTCGAATTTCTCGAGCGGCAGAGAATTCGCCTCGATCCGGTAACAAAAAAGCCGCAGACCAATCCCGAAAGCCTCGAAAGCAACGTGCCGGGCATCTATGTTGCGGGCGTCGTGGTCGGCGGAATGCACACCGGCGAAATCTTCATCGAAAACGGCCGCTTCCACGGCCGCCAAATCATTGCCGCGATGACGGGCAAAGGCGCCCTCCACGAAAAGCCGCCAGTCGCCCCGCCAGGTGAATGAAGATGGCGCCCACTTCGACTTCACTCGTCAGCAGGTCGCCGTTCAGTGACATAGGCGTCCGCCCGAAGGTGGCACTTGAAAACATCGCCTGTGCGGTTTCGTCTCCATCGCACAACGACGCAAGATCAAGTATCAATCGTAAAAGAGAAGCCCGCACCACCGGTTTTGCCCGGCTGCGAATCGGCATTTGGTATAATCTGCGCTTAGCGAATATGGCCGCCACACCCGCACATCGTGTCTCAACCGGAGAACGCATCAACGTCCACGAAGCGCCGGGACGTTTGCAGCGCGAACTCGGCGCGCGTGGGATCCGGCTCACGCGCCAGCGCCGCGTGCTCCTCCAGGTGATGGAGACGGCGCGCCGCCACCTCGATGCGGGTGAAATTCTCGAGCGTGCGCAGAAAATGGACTCCAACATCACGCGCGTCACCGTCTACCGCACGATCGACTTGCTGAAACGTCACGGCCTGATTGACGAGCTCGATCTGCTCCACCTTCGCGGCGATCGCCACTTCTATGAAAGCCACGGCCCGCGCGACCACATTCACGTCGCTTGCCTGCGCTGCGGAAAAGTGCGCGAGGTGGAAAGCGAACTGTACGAAGAGCTGAAGCAGCAGATCGCGCGCGACTGCAGCATTGACATCACGGTGAGCCGCACCGAGATCGGCGGCGTTTGCACGGAATGCCGGAAGCAGGAGAAGCAGCGCGCCAGTTCTTGATCGCCCGCGAGCGAGGTGGAATGATGAAGGACCGCAAGATGCCGAAAAAGAAAAAGCCGGCCCGCAAAATCGCGCTGCGAGCAGTGCGCTTGCAGGAAGTGAAGTTCACGACCAACAGCAAGACCGGAAATTACCCTACGATTCCGATTTCTCCCGTTGATTGAGGCCGAGCGATGAGGCTGACCCGCGCTAGCTTTGTGCCAATGGCGCGAAATAGGCGTGCGCTTCGCTGATGTCGCGCAGCACCTGATCGCGCAGCGCTTCCGGCCCCGGGAATTTCTTTTCGTCCCGAAGTCGCTTCCAGAAACGCACTTCCATCGTGCCGCTGGTTAAATTCTCAGAAAAATCGAAGAGATGCGATTCGATGGCCAGGCGCTGGCCGTCGAACGTGGGGCGCACGCCGATGTTCGTCGCCGAGCGGTACTTCTTGCCGTCGACCGTGGTCTCCGTTGCGTAGACGCCGTTCGCCGGCAGGCATTCTTGTTCGGTGGAAAGGTTAAGCGTGGGCACGACGAGTTTGCGCCCTTGCCCGGTTCCGGTTTTGATTTCTCCCGCTAGCGCGAACGGCCGGCCCAACAAGCGCGACGCGTCTTCCATGCGACCTTCGCGCACCGCGCTCCGCACCGCTGTGCTTGAGACGACGATGCCATTCTGAACTACGGGCGGCACGACTTGCACTTCAAAATCCCAGCGCCGGCCGAATTCTTCGAGCAGCTTCACATCGCCGGCCTGCTTGTGGCCGAAGCGGAAATTCGCGCCAATGAAAACGCCGCGGGCGCGCAGAGTGTCCACGAGATACGTTCGCGCGAAATCTTCTGCGCTGACCTTCGCCAATTGCTCATCGAATTTGAGTACGAGAGCTGCATTCATTCCGGCATTTTCAAAGGCGGCCAATCGTTGCGGCAGAGTGCAGAGAAGCGGCGGAGCTTCGGCAGGCCGAAGGACCTTGGCCGGATGCGGATAAAATGTGAGCGCAGTTGCTAAGAGCTGTTCAGGTTTCTTGTTGAGAGTTTCTTTCGAACTCACCCATTCGTTGACTGTTTCGAGAATCTTCTGGTGACCGAGATGCATACCGTCGAAATTTCCAATCGTGAGGGCGGCATGGACGGGCAGATCGCCGAATCGGCGCTTCCATTCTTCGGTATTGCAATGGAACGGCGCTTCCCGGGACATCACAACTGCACCTCGAAATGAAGGCCGTCATAGGCGAGGCGGACGTTTTCCGGGAGATTTGCATTCGTCTGTTTGTGGCCCAGGTCGTGGCAGATGTGGGTGAACCAGGCGTGCTTCGGTTTGAGTTCTTCGACCAGCGCGAGCGATTGCGGCACGTTCGAATGCATTGGATGCGGGACGTAGCGCAGCGCATCGAGGATGAAATGGTCGAGACCTTTGAGCAGCGCCCTGGAGCTCTCCGGGATTGTGCTGAAGTCGGTCAGGTACGCGGAGTTACCAAAGCGGAAGCCAAGCACTTGCCCTGGGCCGTGCATTGCCAGGACAGGAATAATTTTTAGGCCGAAGAGCGTGAATGGACCCTCCATCACGTGCAGTTCCACGCCAGGCAGCGAACTGTCGGTTGGCGCGCTGTCAAAGATATAGGCAAACGATCTCTTCAGTATTTGCAGCGTGGCTTCCGCCGCGTAGATGGGAATGGCGGCTTTCTGTTTCAGATTGTAGGGGCGAATATCGTCGAGGCCAAAAATATGGTCGGCGTGGCCGTGGGTATAGAGAATTGCGTCAAGCCGATCGAGGTGCGCGGCCATGGCCTGGGAACGAAAATCCGGTGTCGTGTCGATGACAACATTGCGTCCGCCATAGGAGAGCAGTACGGATGGGCGCGTGCGCTTGTCATGCGAGTCCTTCGACTCGCAAACGGGGCAATGGCATCCGAGCGTGGGGACGCCCATCGAGGTGCCGGAACCGAGGACGGTCAATTCAAGTGTTTGGGGCATTTTCTGAGAAGTGCGCCAAGACGAAGCACGAAATGAAAGAACGCGGTCGCGCAGGATGCAAGTGTCAACGATCGAGATACGCTCTTGCGCCAGGACAGTCTGGAGCCTGCCCTACTTTTTCTGCGCGGCCTTTTTCGCCATCGCTTCGGCCGCCACTTTGGACATCTCCATGAAAGTCAGCTTGAGCTGCCCGAGGACTTCAATCAAGAGATCGTCGTCGGCTTTGGAAAGGTTCCCGCGTGTTTTGTCCCGCAGCGCATCGAGCATGTCGATCACTTCGCGAGCGCCTTCGAGATCGAGATAGGCTTGTCCGGTGCGCGGATCGGCCATTCCGCCGAGCATGGCCGCGGCGTTGCGAACGAGAAAATCGACCAGCATCTGAAAGCTGCGCGAGCCTTGCGGTTCGGCTTCCAGATTTTGCTGGTTGTCGCCGGAGGCGGGGCTAGCCGGCGCGGTGGCGCCCGAATTCGCAGCCGGCGTCTTTGGGGCCTTGTTTGCCTCGGTTTGCGGGGGCGGATTCGAAGCTGCGCGGTTTGCTGCTCGTGCCGCCGCTTCGTCTTCGCGGCGTTCCTCTTCTTCTACGACATCTTTGCGCAAAGCGCCGTCTTCGCTGAAGAGGCGCCTGTCGATAACCTTAAATGTTTCTTCCTGTTTCGGATCAGCCACAGAATATCCTTTTCGTCAGCTTGCCAACTTTGAGTATCTTAAAAGTTTAACACCCGCTCCAAGTCCTCACAAGTTAGGCGAGATCACCGGAGCCGAGCACAGCCGGCTGGCAGAGCGCGATCTATTGGCATTCGGTTCCCGCTGGCGAGGATTTAGCGGCCGGGCGCGATGGGGGCGGCGGCTCTGAGAGCCGCCCCTACTGACTCTGTTCGCTCGAAGTTCACTTTGGTTTGGCGAAGAAACAGTAAGAAGGATCGGATTGGCTCTTGTGGGTCTGCGCCGAGGACTGTAAATTGGCGGGTCGAAATGGGGCGATGAACATCGCTGTGTCCGCACATCGAAAAACTGGACGGAGGGCGAGGGGTAAGAGCCGAGCGAAAATGCGGCGGCGAACCGGAGCGAAGCGGAGTGTTCACGAGCAAGGCGTTGCGGGTAGAAATAGAGTAAAAGAGCCGGCGGGGGAGTGGTTCGAGAGGCTCGTTGCGCTGCAGAGCCAGTTGCGGGCGCCGGGCGGATGCCCTTGGGATCGCGAGCAGACGCACGGATCGCTTCGAAGGTATATGGTCGAGGAGACGTATGAGGTGCTCGACGCGATGGAGGCGGGGGATGACCGGGAGTTCGCGTCAGAGCTGGGGGATTTGTTGTTGCAAGTGGTGTTTCATTCGGTGATAGCAGAGGAGGCTGGGCGGTTTACGATAGCCGACGTGATTGAGTCGATTCATTCGAAGATGGTGCGCCGGCATCCACATGTGTTTGGGGACGTGAAGGCAAAGACGTCGGCGGAGGTGCTTAATAATTGGGAACAGCTGAAGGCCGAAGAGCGGGCGGCAGAGGGAAAGCAGGCGCGCGGGGAGGACGGAGCGCTGCTTGCGAGGGTGTCGCGATCGCTTCCGGCGGCGCTGGAGGCATATGAATTGACGCGGCGGGCGGCGAAGATCGGTTTTGATTGGGATGATGTGGACGGGATTTTTGAAAAGATTGAGGAAGAAAGGCGCGAGATTGTTTCGGCGATGGGAGCGCGGAAGAATAGTAGTCGTGCGCGGATCGAGGAAGAGGCCGGGGATCTACTCTTCGCGGCGGTGAACGTGGCGCGCTTCCTAGATGTGAATCCCGAAATTGCGTTGAAGAAGGCGAATCGCAAATTCAAAGAGCGAATCAGCTGGATGGAAGGAGCGGCACGGAGCGAGGGCAAACAGCTGGCGGATTTGCCGCGCGGCCGGATGGAAGAATTGTGGGAAGAGTCGAAGAAGGCGCCGCGACCGAAGAGGGATTTATGAGGTGGCTAGCGTGAAGGACGGGATCGAAATTCGGCAGTGCCACTCGCTTGACGAGTACGAAGAGGGCGTTCGGCTCGAGCGGGTGATATGGGGCGAGGACATCACGGTGCCGGCGCCGATTTTCGTGGTGGCGGATCATACGGGCGGGCAGGTGATCGGCGCTTTCGACGGGGAGAAGCTCGTCGGAATGACGCTGGCACTGGCCGGTTTCCGCAGCTCGTTGCGATTCCTCCATTCGCATATGACGGCGGTACTGCCGGAGTATCAGAACCGGGGCGTGGGGCGGCGGCTGAAATTGTTTCAGCGGCAGGACGCATTGAAGCGCGGCATTCCGCTTGTTGAGTGGACCTTTGATCCGCTGGAACTGAAGAACGCGCATTTCAATCTGGTGCGGCTGGGGGCGGTGGCGCGGCGTTATATTCCGGATTGCTATGGCGTAACGGAAAGCCCGCTGCACTCTGGCTTGCCAACGGACCGGCTGGTAGCGGAATGGTGGCTCGATTCGGTGCGCGTGAAAGAAATCCTGGCTGGGAATTTGCCGCCGGCGAATCCGGGCGTGCAGAGGATTTCTGTTGCCGCCAATATCTCGGAATTGAAGAAGAGAGATCGAGTATCGGGCGAACGAGTGCAGGCTTTGACGCGTCAACACTTCCTGAAACTGTTCGGCAAGGAGTATGTGGCGACCGGGATTGAGAACCATGGAGATACTACGGATTATCTGCTGGAGCCGCGCGACTCGGTGGCGGGCGTTCATCTGCCGGAATTGACGCCCGAGTGAAGGGCGGCCGAGGCTTCCATGCGCTTGCGTAAGATCACGCTTCGCGAAATACATCTTCCGCTCATAGGGCCGTTTGAGACGAGCTTCAATGTAAGCGAGCTTCGTCGCATTCTGCTGATCGAGACGGATGTGGATGGCGTGATCGGTTGGGGCGAAGCGACGGCGGGCGAGGATCCGTATTACTCGTACGAGACGGTAGAGACTGCGTGGCTTATCATCCGCGATTACTTGTGGCCGTTGCTGCGCGGCAGGGGATTCGCTTCCGCGGCGGACGTGTGGGAGATGCTGGCGTCGGTTCGTGGTCACAACATGGCGAAAGGGGGCGTGGAAGCAGCGATCTGGGATGCGGAAGCAAAACAGAAAAATGTGCCGCTGGCGAAACTTTTGGGCGGCACGCTGAACGAAATTATTTGCGGAGTATCCATCGGGATTCAGCCTTCGATCGAGGCGCTGCTGGGAAAAGTTGAGAAAGAACTGGCTGCCGGGTACCAGCGGATCAAAATCAAAATCAAGCCGGGGAAGGATATCGAACCGACGCGAGCGCTGCGCGAACGGTTTCCGCGCATTCGCCTCATGGTGGACGCCAATTCCGCTTACACGCTGAAGGATGCGGCGCATTTGAAGGAGCTGGATGCCTTCTATCTGATCATGATGGAGCAGCCGCTCGGATGGGACGATATCTACTCGCACTCGGAATTGCAGCGGCAACTCGATACGCCGATCTGCCTGGATGAATGCATCCATGATTTCGAGCATGCGCGCGCGGCGATTGAAATTGGCGCATGCCGCATCATCAACATCAAGCTAGGGCGCGTGGGAGGGCATGCGGTGGCGCGGCGGATTCACAATTTGTGCCAGTCGAAGGGAATTCCGGTGTGGTGCGGGGGGATGCTGGAATCGGGAATCGGGCGGGCGCACAACATCGCGATGTCGACGCTGCCGAATTTCTCGCTGCCCGGCGACGTTTCGGCGAGCCGGCGATATTGGGCGGAAGACATCATCGAGCCCGAGGTGGAAGTGACGCGACAGGGGACGATTCGTGTGCCGACGGGGCCCGGGATCGGTTACGCGCCGAGAATTGAGCGAATCGGATCCCTGACGCGGCGGCGCGAGGTGATTGAGTAAATGTCATCGAGCAGATCTTGAGTTCGCCGGCGACAGAGACATCAAGCGTACAGGCGAAACGCCCCAGCTCTCTCCTGTTGGCCATATCTCTGGCGACGATGCTGGTGATGTGGTCGTTCAACTATGTGGCCGGCAAGACGGCTTTGCGGTACTTCGACGGGCTGACGCTGGCTGTGTTGCGAGTGGAAATTGCTGGGCTGATTTTCCTTCCGATTTACTTTCTGCGCGGGAATCCGGGCTCGCTGAATCGTCGCGATGTGTGGACGCTGTCGTATCTTGGATGGTTTTTGTGCGCCAATCAGGTTTTGTTCACGGTCGGCCTGGCCTACACGACCTCGGGGCATTCGTCGATGATTCTGGCGATCGGGCCGATTCTTGTGTTGCTGCTCGCCCGAGCGATGAAGATTGAAGCTCTGACTACAGCGAAAATTGCGGGAATGGCGCTGGCATTTACCGGAGCTGTGATCCTGGCGGCGGAAAATGGTTTCGACTTGCGGCGGTCGCCGACGCTTTCCGGTGATCTGATAACGCTGCTTGGAACAACATGCTTCACGTTTTATGTGGTGCTGAGCAAGAAAGCGGCGAGCAAATATCACAGCATCGAAATGAATGCGGTGAATTTTTTCGCCAGCGCGATTGTGTTGCTGCCCGTGGCCATTTTTCTGGCGGCGCGCTTGGATTGGGAAAGCGTGCCGTTGGAAGGATGGATGGGGTTGCTGTATATGGCGGCGATCAGCTCGGTGGCGGCTTACACGCTTTTCTACTGGGCGTTGCGTTATATGGAGGCGTCGCGTGTTGCGGCGGTGAATTACTTCCAGCCGATCGGCGCGATTCTGGTGGCGGCGCTCTTCCTTGGCGAGGTGCCCACTCGAGATTTGCTCCTTGGGGGCCTGCTGATCTTGCTTGGAGTCTATCTGGCGGAGCGGGGCAAGACGACGGCGGCGAAGGTGGGTGTGTTGGGAAACTAAGCTGGCTGGCGAGCTCTTAGTAGGCGCGAGTTTCCGAGGCCAAGGCCAGATTCGCGTTGAGCCGCTCGTCGAGGACCGCGGCGGCATAGCGGGCACAGGCGATCAGTTCGGTCTCGGCCCATTCGGAAAGAGCGGGCAAATGCTTGTCGCAGAGCCGGTCGAGAGCTTCGACAATATGGAAATAGAGGCGCACCTCGCGAAGCCAGGCGTTCTGCTTCTGGGTGGCCGGGCACATCTGCTCGGACGTGCGCGCTAGAAGCTCAAAATGGCTGGATTCAATCTGGCCGGGAGCCAGCCCGACGGCGGTGTGCAGGCATTCGGAAAGAGGCTGAGCCGCGACGGTGATCCACATCGATCTCCACTGGCAGACCGCGAACTGTACCAGGGCTGTGACCGATACCGCGAGAATGAGTAGGGCAAACATTGTGTCGCTCGATGAACAGTTTCGCGCAGGGGCACGCCGGCGACAATAGGCGGGAGGTACCATCGGTCAGGGACTAGTTAAAGGTCGTGTTTTGTTAACATTGGGGGAGGGGCAATGCAACGGTTGCCGCCCTTGGCCATCGTTGCTGCTGTTGCTGCTGTTCCAAAATCCGCCCACTAGCCGTAACAAATAGGAACATCGCGCGGGCGGAGAAATTGACCAATGTTGAAGATGGCGATATTGTTTTCTCATGGCGGTTTCTTGCTCTCTCATGCCAGCCCTTCTATGAATCAGTTAGATACGAACACGGACGAGCCGCCGAAAATACCGCCTCAAGAGGGCTTCTCCTCGCGCTTGCTGGAACTGCAGAGACGCGAGTGGTGGACATGGGGCGTGTCTGTGGCCGTCATGCTGACTCTGACGGCGGGCGTTGCATCGCTTGCATTTCCCACGATCATGGACGGCGGGAAATCGGTGTGGGCGTCGGGCGTTTTTCAGGCGGTGGCGGGACTGGTATTCCTGATCGCCATTTTCGGCTGCTATCTGACGTATGAAAAATTCCTGATCAACCGGCTGCGAATGGAAATCGCTGAGCGGCAACTGCATTCGGCGCGGTGGCGCAATCTGGCGCTGGTGGATCCGCTCACGGGGCTTTATAACCGGCGATTCATGGAGCGGACGCTAAAAGCGGAAATTGGCCGGGCGTTGCGGAAGCACTATGACTTGACGGTGGTGATTTTTGACCTGAATAAGTTCAAGGCGATCAATGACCGGCTCGGGCATCCCGCGGGGGATTCGGTGTTGAAGGCTTTTGCCGAGCACTTGCACACGGTGATTCGCGAGGCGGACACGGCGGCGCGGCTTGGCGGCGATGAATTCATGTTGATACTGCCGGAGTGCAATGGTTCCCAGGTGCCGGCAATGCTTAGGCGTATTGAACCCATTTCGGTAGATCTGAATGGCGAAAAATTGCCGATCAAGTTCGCGGTTGGCTGGGCGGAATATCGTCCCGGTAAAGAAGCGGAAGAATTGATCGCGGAAGCCGATCGGGCACTTTATGAAGACAAGGAAAATCGACGAAATCCTCTACCTGCGGCCGTAATCGCTTAGCTCCTTTTTAGACCCTGCTTCCCCTGACTGCCGGCTCGCTTGGTGATTTCCGTCCCGATGCATACTGGATTATTCTGAAGAGC